>Ga0228535_1001497_pt1 | contig 34561 bp, 34 predicted proteins | sample SJ1metagenome_FD_168457 | JGI IMG/M metagenome (GOLD analysis project Ga0228535, IMG submission 168457) | Enriched culture of PCE-dechlorinating microbial communities from Ithaca, New York, USA - SJ1 | ecosystem: Engineered > Modeled > Simulated communities (microbial... > Unclassified | place...
AACTTAATCGGACTGCGTTTTTCTTGAATTCCTCATCGTATTTCTGTCTCTTGTTTGGCATGATATCAGCTCCTCTCGAGCATATAACCTATCTTACCAAACTGTACGAAATTCTAGCACCGACCCTTCAGCTAAGCCATAGCGATAGCTGAGCCATTGCTTGGCTGTTCTTTAATCATTCAAACATTTTTTAACGTAATTAGTATAATTATTCATTTTTACCGCAAGGTTATTTGCTTTCTGTTTAAATATTTTAAGATTTTCATTATCAATATATCCAACTTCTTGAGATATTTGTATTTGACACACTAATTCCATCAATGATGCGTAAGATATATTCAAAAAGTGTATTTGGTCCTTTTTGCCTTTTCTTGAAACGCCTTCAGCTATATTTGAAGGAACGGATATAGCAGCACGGTAAACCTGAGGAACCAGAGCATATTTCTCTTCATGTGGGAATTTTTGCACCATGCTGTAGCAATCTTTTACAATTTCTTTCGCTAACTGATAAATTTCAAGTTTTTCAAAATGGAACATATTACATTTCTCCATTGAATTATCCGCCTTATCTTAAATTAAATATAGCTAAGCAAGGGATGGCTAAGCCTTCGCTAAGCGGTTGCTAAGCAATTGTAATGCCATTTAAAGATGCTAAGCTGTTACTGAGCAATGGCTAAGCATTTGCATAAAATCCTTATTAATAACTCTGCCCTTTCGGTACCTTAAGATCTCACGACGGCTTAGCAACCGCTCAGCTACGCTTAGCAACTGCTAAGCTATAGCCTATACAGATTTTTCGCCGCCAGAGCTTCTTTGCCTAACACCGAAGCAACAGCATTCTTTGTGTCAAAAACAATGCTGGCGTTATCAAGGACCAGTTTATAATCGACCTTATATTTGTGCCAGGTTGTAATAACAATTGCGTCGCATGACTTAATTTCTTCTTCAGAAAGGTCAACTGATGCGACTTCTTTGCCTTTCCATTTCGCTGTTTTGCAGTATGGATCATGGAATACAACCTGTGCGTGTTTTTTCTCCAGTTCTTCCCATACCTTTAGCGCCGGTGATTCCCTCATGTCGTCAATGTCACCTTTATAGGCTATGCCAAGGAGCATTATCTTGCTCTTACTAAGCGCCTTTCCGTGTTCGTTCAGGATGTCCATCAGGCGTCCTACCACATAGTTAGGCATACCGTCGTTTATCTCTCCGGCAAGCTCTATAAGTTTTGTATGGTAATCATACTCCCTGGCCTTGTATGTGAGATAAAAGGGATCAAGCGGTATGCAGTGACCACCAACTCCGGGGCCGGGATAGAAAGGGATGAAACCGAATGGTTTTGTTGATGCCGCTGCTATTACTTCCCACACATTTATTCCCATCTTGTCATAGACGATCGCCATTTCGTTGGCAAGGGCGCAGTTGACGATGCGGAATGTGTTTTCGAGTATTTTGGTCGCCTCGGCCTCTTTCGGGGAAGATACTGTAAAAACCTCTGCCCCTAACACAATTCCATAGAGGGTCTTAGCTATCTCCGTACACTCAGGGGTGCAGCCGCCTACCACCTTGGGGGTATTGTGCGTTTTGTATCGCAGATTCCCGGGGTCTACCCTTTCCGGGCTGAAGGCAAGGTGGAAGTCCTTGCCGACCTTAAGGCCGCTCTCTTCGAGTATCGGCTTGACTACCTCTTCGGTCGTACCGGGATATGTTGTAGATTCGAGAACTACAAGCATATCCTTGTGCATTCTCTTGGAAATCTCTTTGGCGGAGTTGACTATGTATGAAAGGTCCGGCTGTTTGAATTTATCCAGAGGTGTAGGGACACAGATAGCTACAACATCGCACTCAATAAGCCTGTCAAAATCACAGGTCGCAGAGAGATGTCCGCTTGCAACAAGATCCTTGAGGTCCTGTGGAACGATGTCACCTATGTAGTTTTCGCCTCTGTTTACCATATCTACTTTTTCGCACTGTACGTCAAAACCAAGAACGACAAATCCCGCCTTTGCTTTTTCGACAGCGAGAGGGAGTCCCACGTATCCGAGGCCAATGACGCCTATATTTGCTGTCTGTGATTTGATTTTTTCCATTAAATGCATAATGTCATCTCCCACTGAATGTTTCAGAAATTACTTTTACTATCTTTTCTGCTGCATGTCCGTCACCAAAGATATTGGCAGGATAATCGAATGGCTGCATGATATCTGATATCAAAGATCCCCAATCTGACAGAACAGGATCACCGATCAATGTATGCCACCCTGTGTCCGTTATTTCCTGCCATCCCTGTGGCATGGTGAGGATACCTCTTTTGCCTGCCCAGTATGATTCTTTCTGGAACCCTCCGCTGTCAGTTATTACAAAAGATGCGTTTTGCGTAAGTGACATAAGTTCCAGATAACCCAGGGGTTCTGTTACTTTTATTTTATCCAACATTTCTTCTAATCCAAAAAGACCGATCTTATTCCGTGTGCGTGGGTGCAAGGGCAAAATTACCTTCAGTCCGAAATCTCTCGTTGCGATGTTAAGCCCGGTAAGTATAGACTGCAACGTGTCTCTGTTGTCTGTGTTGAAATCCCTGTGGATGGTTGCAATTATAAATTTTCCTGAATCAAGTGAGTATTTTTCCATTTCAGCTTCTGGATAAAGTTTTGCTCTCATTTTTGCGTAGAGGTCGTACATGACGTCTCCTGTATTATAAACTCCCTGAACGATGCCTTCCTTTTCGATATTTTGGACATTAAGGTCTGTACAGGCAAAGAGCAGGTCCGATATATGGTCGGTAAGGACTCTGTTGACCTCTTCCGGGAACAATTTATTGTATGTCCTTGGCCCCGCCTCTACGTGAGCAATAGGAATGTGCAGTTTCGAAGCAGCAATCGCACCCGCAAGGGTAGTGTTAGTGTCACCGTAAAGAAGCACCATGTCAGGTTTTTCATCCAACAGTATCTTTTCAAACTTGCACATGGCATCAGCTGTCTGTTCCGCATGAGTCCCTGACCCTACCCCCATATTGTACTTGGGAACGGGAATGTTAAGTTCGTCAAAAAATGTTCCGGCCATGCTGAAGTCATAGTGCTGGCCGGAATTGACCAACACATGGTCCCATGCATTTGCCTTACGGACCGCTTCATTTACAACAGCCTCTTTTATGAACTGCGGGCGAGCGCCGACAAGTGATAGAATTTTTTTCATAATAACACCTTCAGTGATTCATGAATTTTTTCTGCTAGCTTATCCCAATCATATTGGTTCTGGGCATATAAATAACCTTTTTTCCCTTTTTCGGTATATTCTTCCTGATCCGCACTGCAAATAGCTGACAATATTTTTGGTAATTCACCAAAAGAATCTGCATGGTAACCTGCTCCGGAACTCTGAACAGGGGAAGAATCACAGCTTACTATCTCAATAATGGGGCGGCCCGCAGAGTGGTAATCAGCAAGCTTGTTAGGACTGATTCCATTTTTAAATAATTTTGATTCAATAAGGCAAAACAGCAAAAAATCAAACTCCTGAAGAAGATCCCAGACTTGATCCTTTGGAACCGAATCTTTAAATTTAACAGGCAACCCTTTTTCCAGGGAATATGCTGCGAGTTCCTTTTTAAGAGGCCCTTCACCTACAAATGTAAAGTTAAATCTTTTAAGCGTTTCCTTAGGAACATTTTCTAACTCTTCGAGGAATTCTTTTATTCCGTTAGCTAGGCCTATTGTGCCGGTATAGCCAACTTGGATAACATCGTTTTTTCCAATGACTCTCATCGGGGCAGGGTCATTTTTCGTAAATGCAGTACCATTTGTGACCCAAAGACATTTATCTTCACTGATATTAAAACGCTCTTTGTAATGATTCTTCATCAAAGGGGCTGTAGTAATTATCAGTTTAGCTTTTTTAGCCAGTAAGCCATCAAGCTTATCCAAAAGAATGACAAAGGGATGTTTTGATGATATCCTGCCCAGTTCCACCAAAGTCCTCGGCCATAGGTCCCTGACCTCATAAACAAACGGTACGTTATAATATTTTGAGAGTCTGTACCCAGCATAAGCTGCAAAAGGATGTACTACTGAGCCTACGATCAAATCCGGTTTTGGAATATCTGTCCTGCCTCTCAAATACTTCATTGCTCCAAAATAAAAGGCAAGCATATTCTTAACTCGTCCAACAGACGCATTCCCTTTATATGATGGCGTTGGAATAGAACAATAATCAACTCCGTCGTAAGTTCTTAATACAGGCGATTTAATATCAGAGTTGAGTTCAGAGAATCTGTAACCACTGTTGTGACCATAGGTTCCTGTTATTATTGTTGTATTGATTCCAAACTGAATTAAACTTTTTGCCAAAGAAAAATGTCGCCCACCAACTGAATTTACTGGTTTGTCAGCATGATGATTTAGCCACCAGATGTGATGTTCCACAAATCATTACCTCTATTCTCTAATTACAATTAGAAATGTATAATATTTCATTAAAACGTTTCCCTGATCTTGTGTAAACCTATTAAACTTGGCTACAGAATATTTATCATTAGCTTACCCCAATTTTCAATCAGTTTTGGATATTTGAGACTTAAGAAGATTTCTCATTTTCTCAATATGTGGGCGCTCATATATTTTACCTTTGTAAATCAGAATTCCACTAGGATTCTGATCAAACTTCTCAATTATTTCAATTTGATCTTCGATTCTCTCTTCAAACACTTCTTCTATCACATCGACCTGGTCAGGATGTATTGCAACTTTTCCATAAAATCCGAATCTCTTTGAAGATAGAACTTCTTCCTTAAACAACTTGAGATCACGATAATTCCAACTGATAGTGTCAAATACAGGCAGGTCAAACGCTCTGCCATTAAGAACTATCATGTTCTTTGCAAATTCAGTAACCGCATCATGTGAATCGTCTGAGAAGAAATTGGCATAGTCTTCCGCACCAAACATTAACGCTGATAACGCAGGGTGGGAGACAATTGAGGGAAGATTGACGATCCCCATCGGGGTTTCTATTAAAGCCCAGACTTTACTTGCCTCAGATAAAACAACAATATTATCTATCATCTCATACGATTCTGTTTTAGGGAGCATAAACCCAACAATATTTTTATCTTTAAGTTCGGTAATTTCAATATCCATTCGATCATTGTTGATACGAACCCAGATTTTTTTGCTGCCTTTGTATGTATCTAAAAATCTTAAAAGTGATTCTAATGCATTTTGTTTTTTATCATCTTTGATCGAGTCTTCTAAATCAAAAATAATCGTCGTCGACTTTAAAGGATCAACCTTTGACAAATATTTTTCATCACATGGCACAAAAAGAGGACTATTATCAAACAATTCAGAAATGATCATTTGTGTTTTTCAAGTGATTCCATGTATTTTATAACTTTTTCAGCGCGTTTACGCATAGGTGGCCCGATCATCATCCCATCCAGCATAGCAACTCCGGAACCCTTTTGTTCAGACAATTTTATTGCTTCTACAATAGAGTAAGACCGCAATACTTCTTCTTCACTCGGAGTAAAGCATTTGTTTGCAAGCTTGATCTGCTTGGGGTGGATCAATTGGCATCCAGCGAACCCCATTTCAAAGGAAATGCTTTCTTCTTTCATAAAACCTTCCTCGTCATCTAGGGTTAGATAAGGAGTGTCTATTGGAAGAACTTGTGCTGATCTCGCGGCAAGGGCAATTGCTGCCCTGGGGTAATCAAATGCGCGGGGAGGGTTACCGTGTATGCCGGTCAAATTGTCCAAGAAATCTTCTCCACCAAAAGCAATAGCTACAGTTCTGCTTGATGCTTTTGCAATTTTATAAACATCCATGACTGCAGCTGTTGTTTCAATCAATGGAATGAAAGAAAAATGACAGGACTCAATTCCATTTTCAATCTCCAACTGGCTTATCAGCTTGTCATAATAAATCATATCATCTGCTGAATAAATCTTGGTCAACATGAATCCAGTTAGATCAGGGTGAAATACTGCCTCCAGATCCTGAAAAAGTAATTTACTTTCTATGGGGTTTAAACGAATAAATATCTTATGCCCTGCAAACGATCCTTGATCCAAAAAATCACGGATATTTTTGCGTGCTTCTTCTTTAAAAATATCAGGGACTGAATCCTCAAGATCAATGATCAAAGCATCAGAACCGGAACCAAGAGCAGAAGACATGTATTTTTTCCTATATGCAGGCGTGTAGAGCAGACTTCTAAGAATCATTGTGACATATTATCCTTTCTCGTTTTTGCTACCAGGACCTTCCAAGTATGAAAGATGCCCACGCAAGCTGTGAAAATGTGCGGGATTACCAACAACTACTGTGTTATCTGGGACGTCCTTGACCACAACAGATCCGGAACCAATTAAACAGAATTTTCCGATAGAAACCCTTTCACGAATCACAGAGTTTGTCCCTACAGTGGTTCCTAGTCCTATTCTTACATCGGCACCCACAACAGAGTTAGTCGTTAATTTGACAAACTCTTCTAAATAACTGTCATGGCCGAGAAAAGAATTACCCAACAAGAGGCAGTGATCTGAAACATGAGCTCCGGGGCTCATTTGAGAAAACGGAGCTACTAAAATTCCTTTGCCTAATTCACAATATCCTTCAGGAACAACAGACATTTTATCAATAATATTTATTAGTTTATTCCTAGGTATTTTAAATGACTTTAAATATTCATAGCTCTTATAAGGATCTCTTATCCCTTCAAAAGCAACAAATGCGAATACGTCGTCCTCTTCAATAAATTTATCCACTTCATTCATTTTCCCCAAAACAGGAATTTTCTTTGAATAAGATCTTATGTAATCTCCTTCGTTGAAATCATTATTCAGAAATCCTAACAATTGCATTTCATTATTTCTTTCAACAATTGATGCAGCTATTAGTCCTGCTCCGCTGCCACCAAGAATTATTACTTTTTTCATTAGTCTAAACTTCCTTCTTTTCAAGATTTTTAGAAATAAGAACGTGTCTCCTAAACCTTAATACCTCTAATCCGTTCTGATTGTATACCGACGTCTCCACATATATTATTCCACGGTCTTGTTTAGATTTTGACTCGACACAATCTAATATTTTTGTAACAGCGTAAATTGTGTCTCCGACAAATACCGGTGCAAGATGCTCGATTTTTTCGTAATCAAGATTGGCTATTGCTTTGCCGCTAATATCAGGGACTGTCATTCCTACTGCAAGGCTGAAGACGAGTGTGCCTACGACAAGGATCTGTCCATGTTGATGTTTTGATGCATAATCTGTATTTGTATGCACAGGGTGATGATTCATAGTTAGAAGTGAAAACAAATTATTGTCACTCTCAAAAATAGTTTTTGAAAGCTCGTGTTTAATGACATCGCCCTTAACAAACTCTTCAAAACAATGCCCCATCTTGCTTTGCTGCAAACTTGTCACCTCATAATATAAAATACTATTTATGCATAATAATTTGCACAAAAAACCTTACTTACGATAAGCTGGGAAGAATGAGTCAAGTGCATCGTGCTCTCTCCCGTAAAACCTCATTTTCATAAGATAATTATATTTATCTTGATCAAAGATTTTTTTACCGATAGAAAAATATGTATCAGAATTTTTATTGAATGCTTTTTTAAACTTAAATAAATTATCTTCTTTACTTCCTAATCCGCCACCAAGATGAAATGTAGTGAAACCATTATCGCAGCCCCATGAGGCGGCCTCGCAGAGAAGTAAATTTGTTGCAGCCAAACTGCTGTAATCTTTATCTGAAGCTGATAAATGATAGTGCATATTCCCATTTGCCAATAAAATGATTGCTATTGATATTACTTTTCCTTCATATACAGAATAAAAAAACATACTGTTATATTTTAAATCTTCAATTATACTTTCATAAAACTCTCTGTTGAAATAATAATATTGGACAGCATTATCGTTTTTCATAGTTGCATTATAAAGTGGGATAAAGGAATCGATTAATTCAGTAGATCTTCCCCAGTAGGTTTTTACTCCTGATTTAATTGCCTTTCTTATCACGTTCCTGTTTTTACCGCTCATTTCATTCCATATTTCATTTTTTGATCTTAATTGAAGTGTAATTGTGCTGCTTAAGTCAACAACTTCATAAAGCTGCTTATTCGTTATCGAATTTTTTAATACCGGGTGAAAGCGTACAAACTCAGATACAATATTTTCAGACCTGCAGTAAGATGAATATTCATCATTCAGTTTTTTTATACTTGTTTCGTTAACATCTCCTTCAATCAAAAAACCTCCGTAACCATAAGGTGTTGTAATGTCAAAAGTAGTATTAGACTGGATCAAACCTCTGAAATTTATGTCTTTTTCTATGTCTCGCTTCATTACAACATTGATTGCGCGAATATATTCATCAACGTAATAGAACAGAATTGGGTCTCCGTCTCCGTGCAACTGAAATGCCTTGGTATAACCATATAAATAATAAACATCGTAAGTGTCAAACGATTTTACCAATTGATCCCAGCGATCACTTTCTTCAGCTGTTAATATTTGCAAACTCATTAGATCACCCTTTGAAATCCCTCAGCACATTAAATAAATAACGCATTTCTTCTTCACCGTATCTTTGATCGCAAACAAGAGATAATATTCTTAAGTAAATTGCCTTTGATTTTAATGATATATTATGCAATTTTGACAACGGCCAATGTGTTGGACAGAAAATATTATTTTTTTTCAAGTAATTATTAAAGTCATCTCTTACATCAACATCAAGCAAAACAGGGACAAACAACGGAACGTCGTTCTCTTTCAAACTAAATATTGGCTTAATGTAATTTAAATTTGATAAATTATCTATAATAGCAAGAGCATTATTGCGTCTTTGATTTATGATCTTATCAGTATCTAAGTATTTAAAGTTTTCAAAAGATTCATTATCTATAAGATAATTTTGGTAGCAGTCGCTCAGATACTCTTCAGCTCTTTCAAAGTCATTTAAAAATGTTTTTTTCGGATCAACAAATCCCTTTGCTACGTATTCCCGTTTTAGCAATGCAGCTTTTCTTCGCATTAAAAAATACTTTTCGTTGGTTTTTGATGGCAAGTCAATCAAAAAATTGCCTCTTGTTTTTTTAACAACTGCACCGCTGGCCAATCCGGTCCATTTTCTATAACTTCCAAAGACATAATCCGCATATTTACTGCTGGTATGTTTACAAAAAGCTGAGTGAGTAATGTCTTCAATTACGGTAATTCCTCTGTTATAAAAAATTTCTGCAACGGTTTCTACTTGGCTGTCAGTATATCCGAAATACTGCATCACAAATATCGCATCGCATTCCATGTTAATGTCGATATCAAACTTAAGACCACCGTTGTCATTGATCAAAACATCATAAAAAATCACATCTACTCCGTTTTTTAAAAAAGGCTCGATCATCGTATGGCAGCAATAGGAAGGTATATATACGTTTTTAAATGGTTTCTGTGCCATAGCATCTCTGATTATAAAATCCAAAGCAGTGCGTCCTGACAACATATAAATACTATGGGTGTCAAAACTTGAATTTATATTATTTGTAGATTCAACATCACAAAATTCGCTTCCGAGTTCTTTCAATCTTCTCATTTGAAATTATTCTGATGATCTTCTCCTATGTTCATTGAAATTTGTCAAAGCATCTACACCGCGTTCTCCAATGTTAGTTCTCTTACAAACAACAAATATCGTTTTTGTAATGATCGAAAAATCTAAATAAAAAGTAACATTATTGACATATTGAATATCGTAAAAAAATTTTTCTTCCCATGTAATCGCATTTCTTCCATTTACCTGAGCTAGTCCTGTTAGTCCGGGTCTGACAGAATGCCTCTTTCTTTCCTCCTGCGAGTAGTAAGGCAAATACGATACGGCAAGAGGTCTCGGGCCCACTATGCTCATATCTCCATTAAGAATGTTAAAAAGTTCCGGCAGTTCATCTATGCTGGTTTTTCTCAAAAATCTGCCAAAATCTGTAAGTCTTTCTCCGTCAGGCAGAAGATTGCCATCTGAATCTTTTTTATCTGTCATTGTTCTGAACTTGTATATAGTAAAAATTTTCTCATTAAGTCCCGGTCTTTGCTGTTTGAAAATGACAGGGCTTCCCAGTTTGATCCTAACCAGTATCGCAGAAATTATGAGTAACGGACTCAATACAACCAATGCCAACAGAGACAGAATAAAATCCATTGGCCTTTTAAAAAAACGTTTATACATTCTTCGTTATTTCCATTCTTGTCATTAAAAAAACTCTTTTCTATATGCCAAATAAAATATTATTGTGTCATACTGCAACACATCATTTTCTGAAGCACTTTTTCAGTTCTTCCACTACGAATGCTATGTCCTCTTCTGACATGCCGTCGCCGGAGGGGAGGCAGAGGGCGCGTGAAAAGACTTCCTCGTCTGTGAATGAATCTTCATGGTGTGAGAAAGATAACGCGTCGGCAAAGAGGGGCTGCATATGCATGGGCTTCCATGCCGGGCGGGTCTCGATCCGCGCGTTCTGCATCCTGGTGATTATTTCCATAGGCGTGATGTCGTCGGTATCGACATAGAGCAGGTTGAGCCAGCTGTTTGTCCGGCCCCTGTCGGCATGGGTCTTGATGTGCGCGGGTATATCTTCGAACTCCTTTATGTATCGTTCGTGAAGGCCGATCCTTTTGTTGAGCTTCTCCTCGATGTATGTCAGCTGTCCGCGGCCTATCGCTGCGCAGATGTTGCTCATCCTGTAGTTGTAGCCGTATTCTTTGTGCTCGTAATGGACAGCGGCTTCCCTTGCCTGGGTCGCCCAGAAGCGCATCTTCTCGATCGCCTGGAGATTGTTTGAAAGTACCATTCCTCCGCCCGAAGTGGTAAGGATCTTGTTCCCGTTGAAGCTGAGTATGGATATGTCGCCGAAAGATCCGCACTTTTTGCCTTTGAAAACGGTCCCGACGGATTCCGCGGCATCTTCAATGACGGGGACGCCGTATTTGCGGCAGATGGTAAGGAGGCTGTCCCAATCGGCGCTTTCGCCGTAGAGGTCGACAATTATGACTGCCTTGGGCATTTTGTTTTCAGCCCTTGCCCATTCAAAGGCCTTTTCAAGCGCGACGGGAGACATGTTCCATGAATCAGGTTCACTGTCAATAAAGACCGGGAGGGCGTTTTGATAGAGGATGGGAGTGCAGCTGCCTATGAAGGTGAAATCAGAGCAGAATACGATGTCTCCCGGTTTTACGTCATACCAGCGAAGCGCAAGATGGATGGCAGCCGTTCCGGAGGTTACCGCAAGCGCCTTATCCACGCTGATGTAGGACGCCATCTCTTTTTCAAAGGCATCAAGCTGAGGTCCGTAAGGTGCGATCCAGTTAGTGTCAAAGCATTCCTTGACATATTCAAGTTCTTTTCCGCACATGTTGGGAGGAGACAAAAAAATCTTAAATCCCATCTATGACCACCACTTTCGCTGTTTTTTTGAGAAAAAATGTCTTCCGATCCGCACAGCATCCTTACGGTATATTTTCATCCTGGATCAATATTAAGGACTAAATCTGAACAGAATTTCCGGTCATTCAAAAAACATAAAAAACAAACAGCGGAAATCATGATCGAAACTGCCGTTCAAGGACAGACAACAACATGATGGCCCTTCGCTTTGATCATTAACATACTGCAATACAATATTTTGATGGACCATATATCAATTTTAACACAAAAAACTCAGCTGGAAAAACTGCAACTTATATTTCAGCAAATTTTTACTAAAGAATTGCTTCAAGTTTGAGATGATATTGTTAGGGGCGGCGGCACAACTACGGAGAATTCGCGACATTCATCCCTGTGAAACTTTCGAGAAGATCACTCGCGGAGAATCTGCCGGAAGACCAATCCGGCGGGGAATGCAGGCCCAAAGATGGGCAAACATTAGGTCACTAGAATAATCGGCAAACAGTTGTAGAGGCGGTCAAACGATCGTCAAACATAGTCAAATAGTAGCCAAACGGTAGTGAGAGCCAAAATCCCCATCGTTCCTGAATGTTCCAATCGGGAATGTGGGTGCGGACAAGATCTTGGATTGTCTCCAGATTTAATAGGATTGCTCCAGTTTCAAACTGGTTGATTTTCTTAGATATATTGCTTGCATCATTTCAATAATATGTTTAAATAGCTATATAATTACTGTGGGAAGGAAGTATTGTCATGTCTACATATGACGCACCAATCACATATTTGGTGACCGGCGGAGCCGGGTTCATAGGCAGCAACCTTGTCCATTATCTCGTTTCACTGGGATATAAAGTAGTCGTAATAGACAAGCTTACCTACGCAGGAAACACAGCTTCCCTTGAAGGACTTCCTCAAAACCAACTTCGCTTCGAAGAGATTGACATCTGTGACACAGAAGCTGTTTCAAAGTTATTATTTAAAACAAAACCTGCCGGTATATTTCACCTTGCCGCTGAGAGCCATGTCGACCGCTCGATCGATGGCCCGGGGACATTTATAGAAACTAATATTCTTGGTACTTTCTCAATGCTTCAGGCCACGAGAAGGTATTACGAATCACTCCCCGAATCCTCTACAACTGCTTCACCATCGCTTCACAACAGCTTCACGCAGGATACCTCTCCTGCGCTTAGCAAAGGCACCTTCCGTTTCCTCCATATTTCAACGGACGAAGTTTACGGAAGCCTGGGAGATACCGGGTACTTCAAGGAAGAAACACCCTATGCCCCTAACTCACCGTATTCTGCTTCAAAGGCATCTTCCGACCATATTGTAAGGGCCTGGCACCATACATACGGATTGCCCGTACTGACGACCAACTGCTCCAACAACTACGGGGCAAGACAGTTCCCTGAAAAATTGATACCCTTGATGATCCACAACGCCCTTGCAGGGAAGGAACTCCCCGTATACGGTGATGGTAAAAACGTCAGGGACTGGCTATACGTTGAAGACCACTGCTCCGCGCTCTATACTGTGATGACAAAAGGAAAGCTTGGAGAAACATACAATATCGGCGGAAACTGTGAAATGCAAAACATCGAGATCGTAAAGGCAATCTGTTCCATACTGGATAAACTGAGACCCAAGCCAGACGGCAGTAAATATGATTCACAGATAACCTTCGTGAAAGACCGCCCGGGCCATGACAGGCGCTATGCCATAGACGCGTCAAAGATAAAAAGGGAACTCAGATGGGGACCCAAAGAAACTTTTGAGACCGGTATCCGCAAAACTGTTGAATGGTATCTGGAAAACGCAAAGTGGGTAAACGATATAATCAGCGGAAAATACCAATGCCAGAGGCTGGGACTGGGAGGGTCATGTGATGATAAGTAAGGGGATAATACTTGCGGGAGGTTCAGGATCACGACTTTGGCCGCTGACGATTCCTGTAAGCAAGCAACTCATGCCCGTCTACGACAAGCCAATGATATATTACCCACTTTCGACACTTATGCTTGCAGGCATAAGGGACATCCTTGTCATAACCACCCCTGAGGACAGCGAATCATTTAAGAAACTGCTAAGAGACGGCAGCCAGTGGGGAATAAATATCTCATATGCCGTTCAGCCCAAACCGGAAGGGCTGGCACAGGCATTCATCATCGGGGAAGATTTCATAAATGGAGATCCCTGTGCACTGGTGCTTGGGGACAACATATTCTACGGCAACGGACTTACGGCAATGCTGAACCGGGCAGCCTCTCTGGAAAAAGGCGCCACTGTTTTCGGATACCCTGTAGACGACCCTGAGAGATACGGTGTAGTTGAATTTGACACTAACGGCAAAGCAATATCAATTGAGGAAAAACCGGCTAAGCCGAAGTCCAATTTCGCTGTGGTAGGCCTATATTTTTACGACGATAAGGTCGTTGACCTGGCAAAAAACCTAAAGCCGTCAAAACGGGGGGAGCTGGAGATAACTGACCTCAACCGTATATATCTTGAAGAAGGCTCACTGAACGTGCAGGTCTTTGGAAGGGGTTATACATGGCTTGATACCGGTACACATGACAGCCTTATTGAGGCAGCCAACTTCGTCCAGATAATGCAGAAGAGACAGGGACTTATGATATCATGCCTTGAGGAGATAGCATGGAGGCTGGGCTGGATCTCAACAGACCATTTGAAAAAGCTTGCCGGGCCTCTTGTAAAAAGTGAATATGGCAAATATTTAATTAAGCAAATAAGAGGAAAGCAATAATGAAAATACACAGAACGGAATTTGATGGCCTCATATATTTAGAACCAAAAATCTTTGGAGACAGCCGCGGCTGGTTTTACGAGTCATGGAACAAAGAACGCTACTCAGAGATCGAGATCACCGAGGATTTTGTCCAGGACAATTTTTCCTTATCATGCAGGGGTGTGCTCCGAGGTCTGCACTACCAGAAGCCATACACGCAGGGAAAGCTTGTCTCTGTTATTGAGGGCAAGGTGTGGGATGTTGTCGTTGACCTGAGAAGGAACTCCCCTACCTTTGCAAAATGGCAGGGATTCCCTCTCACGGAAGAAAAAAAAGAACAGCTCTATATCCCCAAAGGATTTGCACATGGATTCTGTGTTGTTTCTGAGACTGCCATCTTTCACTATAAGTGTACGGACAAGTACAGCCCTGAGAGCGAACATGGAATAATATGGAACGACAGCACATTGAACATACCCTGGCCCGTAAAAGACCCTATCATATCGGAAAAGGACAAAAAGTATCCGCGTTTTTCCGAACTGACAGACGACCTTATCTTTCCTGAAGAGGCATAGGATGACAAAGGGACAACGCCCCAAGATACTTATATTCGGCAAAAACGGACAGATCGGCTTTGAGCTATGCCGTTCTCTCTCATACCTTGGCGACCTAAATGCTCTGGGATCCGTCGAATGTGACATTGCAGATCCACATAGAATCATAGATACTTTGGATCATATTAAGCCCGATATAATAGTCAATGCTGCCGCATATACAGCCGTCGACAAAGCAGAAAGCGAATGCGAGCTTGCCTTTAAGATAAACGCTGACGCACCCTGGATAATGGCGGAATGGGCAAGTAAGTATAAAGCACTGATGGTCCACTTCTCCACTGACTATGTATTCGACGGCACAAAGGAGACCCCTTACACAGAAGAAGACAAGCCTGCCTCGCTGAACGTCTACGGCGAGTCCAAGCTCACCGGCGATATTAACATCCAAAATTCAGGATGCGACCATTTTATCTTCCGCACAGGCTGGATCTACGGTACAAGAGGCAAAAATTTCTATCTCACAATTCAAAAACTTCTGCGGGAAAAGGAAGAGATCCGGGTAGTAAATGACCAGTACGGAGCCCCGACCTGGTGCAGAACGATAGCAGGCATCACAGCCTTGGTCCTTATGCAGTATATTTCGAACCGGGAATTGGAAAATAAGGATGTTTTGGGTGTCTATAACCTTACAAACAGCGGAAAGACCACATGGTACGGATTTGCGAAAGCTATCCGCGAAAAAAAGCGCCTTGAAAACAAAAGCCTAAAACTTGCTGATATAATTCCGATCAGTTCGAAAGAATATCCTGCTCCTGCAAGACGCCCTGAAAATTCTCTTCTTTCTTGTGAAAAACTGCAAAAGGTTTTCGGAATAAAAACACCGGGATGGAAAGAACCTTTTTCTTCTCTATAATTTTTAATGAGGATGAGATACAAATGATCAAATACAAACTGATCCAAAGACCCGGCCTCAATAAATCAGAAGGTTCTCTTTGTGTTGCAGAAGCAAATTCAGAGGACGTACCTTTTGACATAAAAAGGGTCTATTACAGTTATGGAGTGGAGTCCGGCGTTACAAGGGGGATGCATGCCCATAAGACTTTGGAACAGCTTCTTATCTGTGTTTATGGTGAAATTGAAGTAACCGTGGACAACGGAAAGGGAAAAATCGAAAATATTGTATTGAATGATCCATCCGAAGGACTGTATGTCGGCCCGTCAATGTGGCGTACAATGAAATGGCTTAGATCTGACAGTGTTATGCTTGTTCTGGCTTCACAACATTATGACTCAAATGACTATATACGCGACTATGATGAATTTGTGGCGTGGGTAAGTAAGGAGTGCAAATAAGATGGATGTAAAAATCCCTTTCAATTCTTTAAAATATGGATTTGAAAAGTACCGCGATGAATACATTCAAGCTGCGACACGGGTATTGGATTCAGGTTGGTATGTCCTTGGCAAGGAGGTCGAGGCATTTGAATCTGAATTTGCAAAATGGCTGGGACTTGATCACTGCGTCGGTCTAAATTCAGGATTGGATGCCCTGATCCTTGCATTAAAAGCTATAGGGATCGGTCAGGGTGATGAAGTTATAGTTCCTGCAAACACTTACATAGCTACAGTACTGGGAATCACACAGAACGGAGCTGCTCCTGTTTTTGTTGAACCGGACATATACCACAACATTGATCCTGAAAAAATAGAAAGTGCAATAACCGATAAGACAAAAGCCATACTTGCAGTCCATCTCTACGGGCAGCCATGCCGTATGGATGAGATAATGGAAATTGCAGGCCGGCATGGAATTCCGGTGGTTGAAGACTGTGCACAAAGCCATGGTGCAACATTTAACGGCAGAATGACCGGCACTTTCGGTAAAATATCCTGCTTTAGTTTCTTCCCTACTAAAAATTTAGGGGCATTTGGCGATGCCGGAGCTATTGCAACTAACGACTGCAAACTGGCAGAAAAGATAAGAATGTACCGTAACTATGGCAGTAAAGAAAAATATTACAATGAAGTTCAGGGTGTAAACTCGCGGCTTGATGAAATACAGGCTGCGTTATTAAGAATAAAACTATCTCATCTTGAAGAAATAACAATTGAACGAAACATTATTGCTCAGAAATACTTGAATGGTATCAGCAACCATCTTATCCAATTACCTAAGATCTCTCCAAAAGCCAGGCATGTTTGGCATCTTTTCGTTGTCCAGACAGAGAAAAGAGATCAGTTGGCCGAACACTTGAAGACTTTGGGAATATCCACCCAGATACACTATCCTGTTCCTCCTCATCTGGCTGAAGCATATGCCGGGCTCGGTTATCAACGCGGCAGTTTTCCTATAACGGAGAAAGAAGCAGATACCATTTTAAGTTTGCCATTATTCAACGGGATGAAGCAGGAAAATATTGATTATATTATCGATGTTACAAACAAATTTTGATAATACGAGAGGTTATTAAATGATTAATTCTATTTACTCAAAAAACATCTCGTCTAGTGCAAAGATACTCGACTATGCAATAATTTATGAAAACGTTGTTATTGGCGACAACGTAGTAATTGGTGAACACAATGTAATTGGAAAGCTTCCAACACCTACTTCGAATATTTGCAGGAATCTTGATTTAAATTTAACAAAAACTGTGATTGGAGAATCTTCAAGACTATGTTCACATGTTACAGTATATTCAAACGTAGTCATTGGAGATAACTGCCTTTTGGGGGATAATGTTTCAATTTTTACAGATGTCAAAATCGGTAAAAACGTGATCATAAGCAGAAATGTTACGGTAAACTCTGAAACAGAAATTGGAAATAATGTACGCATAATGGACGGATCACACGTAACAGGCAGGACAAAAATAGGCAACAGCGTGTTCATAAGCACAGGGGTTTTTATGGCAAATGATAATTTTTTTGGTAAATTTGGTTACAATGAAGAATGCATGGGCCCCACCCTGGGCGATAATGTATCAATTGGAGTTGGAGTTATTTTATTACCAAATGTAACAATTGGGAGAGGGAGTATTATAGCTGCCGGCAGCGTAGTAAAAAATGATATTCCTGATTGTGTTTTAGCTGCCGGTAATCCAGCAAAAGTAATAACTAAACTTCCAAACAATTGGGGAAATATCTAGAAGGAGAAATTTTTTATGCATAATATGTTGCCTTTGATATACGAAGCAATTGACGAACTCAACGAAACATTGGATGAACCAATTGAAAAAAGTGACAGTACACAGCTTTTCGGAAGCAAATCTAAATTGGATTCTATGGGTCTTGTAAGTCTTATCGTAACTGTTGAAAGACTGATAGATGAAAAATATGGCAAAACAGTCACACTTGCCAGTGAAAAAGCTTTCTCCAGGAGTTCAAGCCCATTTAGGACAGTTCAGACCCTTTCTGAATATATTTCTGAGCTATTAGCTGAGGAAAACTAATATGATGGATCCTCAAATTACTCTGATCACGGGTACAAGGAAGGGGATAGGGAAATACCTTGTTGAACACTATATAACGCGGGGACATCTCGTTGTTGGATGCAGCCGTGAAGTTCCTGATTGGACGATCCAAGGTTACAAACATTATGAAGCAGATGTCTCAGATGAAAAAGCTGTTCTTCAAATATTTTCCGGCATAAGAAAAGAATATGGAAGACTTGACAACCTGATCAACAACGCTGGAATAGCCTCGATGAATCATACGATCCTCACGCCCCTAAGCAGTGTTCATAGCGTACTTAACACAAATGTTGTAGGGACATTTCTTTTCTGCAGAGAGGCAGCGAAACTAATGCAAAAAAACAAGTACGGGCGGATCGTTAATTTTGCGACAGTCGCTACTCCATTAAAACTAGAAGGAGAAGCATTATATGCTGCATCAAAAGCAGCAGTAGTCACTCTTACTCAAATATTGGCAAGAGAATTTGCAGACTTGGGAATAACAGTTAATGCGGTTGGCCCTACACCAATAAAAACAGACCTGATCAGAGGAGTTCCTCAGGCTAAAATCGATTTGCTTCTGTCGAGGCAAGCAATAAGAGAATATGGTACTTTTGAGGATGTTAGCAACGTAATTGATTTTTATTTAATGCCGGAAAGCAGATTTGTGACCGGGCAAGTAATTTATCTTGGAGGAGTATGTTAGCAATGCTTTCTGCATTAGAATGCATACTTGATAAATTTGAACGGCATGGTGACAAAGATGCAATTGTATATAAAGATACAGCATATTCTTATAAAGAACTATTGATCTCAATTGAAAAAGCGAGCAAATTTCTAGACAGCAGAATAACTGATCCATCTGTTGTAATGCTTGAGGCTAACTACTCTGTTGATAGTATTGGTATGTTATTCGCTTTGTTAAAAAGAAACTGCATCGTAATTCCAACGATCCATAACGCACCTATTAAAAAAGATATAATCGATATTGCACAGGTACAGCATATAGTTACAATTACTGATAATAATGCTACATATGAAAACTGCGATAAAGACGCACTCCCATCTAAACTCATTAATGAATTATTGTGCAGAAAACATGCGGGGATAGTATTGTTTACATCAGGTTCAACAGGGGCCCCGAAGGGTGTAGTACATGATGCAGAGTTTTTGCTGAAAAAATATTTTAAACAACGTCACAGTAAACGAACTCTGGCCATCTTGCTGTTTGACCATATAGGCGGCTTGGATAATTTGTTTTACACCCTTTCCAACGGTGGCTGCCTGATAATATGTGATCCTTTGACACCCCAAGAAGCGTGCAGATTGTCAGAAAAATATTTTGTGCAGGTATTCCCGGCTTCACCATCTTTTCTGAATTTATTGGTCCTTAGTGAAGCATATAAGTTTTACGATCTATCTTCAGTTGAAACTATGACGTATGGTGCAGAAATGATGCCTGAATATCTGTTAAGCAAATTGAGGCTGTTATTCCCTAGGGCTAATCTTCTTCAAAAGTATGGAATCACTGAAGTAGGAACATTACATTCGCGTTCGAAGTCTTCCGATTCACTTTGGGTGAAAATTGGGGGAGATGGTTTCAAAACAAGGGTCGTTGACGGAATACTGCAGATAAAAGCTGAGTCGGCAATGCTTGGATATTTGAATGCACCCAGCCCATTCACTGATGACGGTTGGTTCATTACAGGTGACGAAGTTGAAATAGATGGAGATTACTACTTAATTAAGGGCAGACGTTCGGAAATGATCAATGTCGGTGGTCAGAAAGTCTATCCTGCAGAAGTTGAGAGCGTTATACTGCAGATGGACGGAGTTCTTGATGCTGTAATAACAGGAGAGAAAAACCCCATACTCGGGAAAATAGTAACTGCTAAAGTGCATCTTGCCGATCAAGAAGAAACGGCAAAAGATTTCATCAGACGAATGAAAATGTTCTGTAAGGACAAACTCCGGCCTTTTCAGATCCCACAAAAGGTAACGATAGAACAAAAAGACTTTACAAATTCAAGATTTAAAAAAATAAGAAATTATTAAATATAATGTGCAAATCTCACAACTTACCCTCCTCAAAAATAGATGGAACGCAAGATTTGATTCTTGAAAAATACAGATATAATCTCGTCAAATTCTCTTTTTGACACCATTGTTGATAATACATTAGTTGAGTCATCAAGTATTCACGGCCAGTCGGTAAATCAGATGTGTGTGAAAAGAATATTTTACTACTTGAAAGTTGACAACTTATCTTTGTTTTAAGCAGAAAAAAAATTGTTTATGCAATAAGAAGGAGATCGCATTATCTAAATGATTCAGGGCAGAAAAAAACTTTTTATTGAAAACTTTTTAGCATACGGCGCTATCAATGCTTTGGACAAGATAGTACCGCTTGTTATGTTGCCGATAGTGACAAGATTGATAACTGATACAGGTGACTATGGGCGATTTGAAATGTTTAATACTATCGTAGGCTTCGGATCTAGTTTTGCTGTTCTTGGAATGTATGATGCAATGTTCCGTGAATACTTTGAGACGGACAGTTTGGAATACAAAAGCATAGTAACTTCAACTTCCGCAAGAATTGTATTTATATCTGCATCAATAGTATCTTTATTGCTAGTTGTATTTTCCAAAACAACTTCCCAACTATTCCTTAACACACCGGAAAACTGCGCCATTGCAGTTCTGGCAGGACTTGGAACGTTCTTGTCCGCGAATAAGGCAATAATATCTGCTCCCACAAGAATCAAAAATCAACGTCAGATTTATATTATTTCAGGGATATCATACTCTTTGTTGTATTATTCGTTAGCAATACTCTTCATAAAACTAGGCATGAACTACAATGGCCTAATTTACGGACAACTGATTGCATCTGTCTACATTTTGTTGTTTTTTTACGTTCTGAATCGAAAAGATTTTAACTTCTATTTATTCGATATAAAAGTGGCCAAAGAACTATTTAAGATCGGAATACCACTGGTTCCATGCTTCGTTATTTACTGGGCATTTAATTCAATGGACAAGGTTATGATTTCCCACATGTTAGGACTAAAAGAGGTTGGAATATATTCTATTGGAGCAAAAGTTGCATCTGTAAGTTCTTTTATATATGCAGCATTTGCAGGCGGTTGGCAGTATTTTGCTTTTAGCACAATGAAAGATAAGGATCAGGTAGAACTTACTTCAAAAGTTTTTGAGTATCTTGCAATTGTTTCATTCGTTTCATTTGCAGCCGCCACACTCTGTAATGAATTTATTTTTAATCTTTTCTTTATTGGTGACTACGTTAAGGGATCTGTAGTTTTTCCTTATCTATTCCTTTCTCCTCTAATATTAATGTTGTTTCAAACAGCAGGTAACCAGTTACTAGTAGTAAAAAAGTCTTATTTAATCACTATATGCTTATCATTAGGTCTATTAATAAATCTAACACTAAACTATTTTTTAATTCCACTGTATGGAATAAAAGGTGCTGCACTTGCAACACTTTTAGGACATGCCGGATCTGCATTAATAATTTTGTTTATTACTTCTTGCATTAAATTATTATACATAAAAATGCGATCTATATTAGCATTATTACTCACTATTATAGTAATTTTTTATTTATTTTTTACTAATAGCATTAATAATATCTTTTTATTCATTGCAATGCTTACATATATAGCAATCTATAATAAATTATTACGCATATATATTAAGAAATTAATATACATGTTTTTTTAGTAAGCCATAAAAATCTATAGTTAGAATTACCAACAGAACATTGACCAGATTTATACAAGTAAACCCAGCTTTTACCTGTATTCTAGCTTTATCATCGCATGCAATGACTTTACAACAATATATTAATACATAAGGCATTAAACTAGTATAATATCATGGTTATGCGATTAATGTACAAAAACTAGAATGTCAATTTAATTAAAGAAATTTTTACACGTTCTTTAAAAGGAGAAACTAATAAATGAACAGCCTCAGAATTTCATCTTGTGTCCTAACATACAATGGGAAAGATAGAGTTATTCCCACACTTGAATCATTGAAACTACAAACATATCCATATAAAGACCTTGTAATAGCCGATGACGCATCTACAGACTGCGGCTGTACAGTATCAATTGTTGAGGAATGGTTAAAACACAACAGCGAACATTTTACAAATGTGAAATTTATCAAAAACCCTCATAATTTAGGTATTGTTGCAAACATAAAGAATGCGGTTTCTTACACAGAGGGTGAAATTATTTTTCTATTAGGACAGGGTGACATGTGTTACGGTCCTGACACATTTGAATTAATTGCAAAAAGTATAGGGAAAGAACTCTCATCAAATATTGAAGTCCCACAAATCTGGATAGGCTATTATCGATCATACAGCTTAACACCGCGTTGGCACACTGTTGACTCAATAATGTCTCTTCCATTCCAAATTAATAAGTTAAAAGATAGAAATACTGCACTTAAAGCTCTTATCAGAGGCAACTTTATTGGAGCTCCATCACTAGTTTACACGAAGCAACTATTCTTAAATTACCCACCAATACCTGAAGAAATCCGTGACTGTGAAGATTTTCCTCTTTTACTCTATCATATTAGTAATAATATAAAATTTGGAAAGTTAGATTTTTTTGTACGTTGGTATGAAGCAGGCGTAGGGATTAGCTATAATCAAACTGAAGTATACAAGCAATCAATAATGAAAATGAATAGATTTATAATTAACAGCCTAAAAAATAACAAAGAATTAATTAATGAAATAAAAAAATATAAATATACGCATAAAGTAATATATAGAATAAAAAAAATGCCATTTAAATCAAAGTTAAAGGCTATTGCTTTAAATTTTTGCCATTTGAAATTCATAATACCACAAAGGATTTGCAATTTTGTCTTAAGAATTACTTATATTCCAGTTTTTACACATATTACAAAGAAAAAATCCGGTCAATGCTTTATGAATATATTCTATTAAGAGGTAATATCATAAATTGTGAAAACCTTTTTAAAGTGCAGATAGATAGCACTAACAATAAGCAAAAAGTTGAAAATGACTAGCCTGCTACAAGCGTGGATTTAGGACTTGCAAAAAACAGAATTCTCTTATTTAGCCACTTAATAACCATATAATTCCTTAGGTTTACTTTTACTTTTTCTTATCTTAGATAATATGAGTGAAAATATAGATAATACACCAAATGACTTCTCTTGTCATCGATCCTAATCAAAAGTAAAAATTATTATTTCAATTAATTTAACAAAATCATTATTTCTGTCTGTATTTAGTAATTCAACAAAGAGAAATATTTATCTTTTAATCGAATATATTCTGAACTTATGTCATAGCCTTCATTTTCAACTAAGGCAGCATATTTTTCTCTATTGTTACACGCATTGATATCTTTTAATATTTCATTTTCCCACAAAGCTTCATCCAGTGTAATGAATTTTATAAGGTCAGTTATTTTAATTTCTTCAGTAACTTTAGCCGAAACAATAGCGTTCAAGCCATTGGCCTGCGTCTCAACTAGGATAACAGGGAATCCTTCATTTAATGATGGCAACAAAAAAATATCCATTGCACTTAACAAATTATGGACGTCATTCCGTACTCCTAAAAAAAATACTGAATCAGATAACCCTAATCTTTGAACTTGATTTTTTATTTCACTTTCAAGTTCACCTCTTCCAACAATTACCAAAACAACATTGTTAATTTTATTAATAATGTTTGAAAAAATTTTTATCAAGAATTTATGATTTTTTTCATGTGATAATCTTGCGACACTTCCAATAATATATTTATTTTCAAGATTTAATTCTTTTCTTACTCTTTTTCTGATATCATCTGAGTATTTAAACTTATTAATATCAATTGCATTACGGATTATGCATACATTTCCACTTTCGTATGTTTTACTGCCCCATGTCCAAATTGCAGCATCTTTCCCACAAGCAAAAAGATTTGTTGCAAAAAATTTCGTTGCTAAAGTTACGATTTTTCGAATAATGTTTGTTGTTAATTTTTCTGAAGTTTGTGCTTGGTGTGAGTGAGCAATTCTTACTTTTACCACTAGAAGATACGCAATTAATAAAGGTACGATAGCTTTATATCCTGAATGTGCATGGATAATATCATATCTTCCATTTTTGATTATTTTATATGTAGAGGTTATGTTTTTAATTAAAGATTGTCTTATCTGTTGCACTTTAAATACATTAAATCCTAAATTTTTAATAGGTTGTTCTAAAATACCTTCTTCTTCAGAATAAATAATAAAATCAAATTTTATTTCATTTTTCATACGAACACAATAATCATATAGCAATCTTTCTATGCCACCACCATCTAATTCTGGTGCTATATGTAATATATGAATCAAATAATACAACTCACTTTCTTAATATAATATAATTTTATAAATATAATCACTGCTGTCCAAGTTAGCTCAAATCTCAAAATGCCTCCTGTAATAGCAAGGCTTTGAAACTCGTTTTTGGACGCATTTAAAACCAGGTTACCCTTCATGGTTTACTTGTTATTTTTCACTTGCCCGCCTTTGACTGTCCAATACCTCAGTTGAATATTAATTGTTGTTCCGGCACCGGCACCGCCGGCGGGGTTTCGTACGGTCTGTCCAGCCATTCCGGTAATGGCCTGTACGTAAAGAGATTCAGTCTTAACATCACACTCATTACGGAGAATGACCATTTCATTTTTGAGAGATGGTGAAGCCATCTTATTATCAAAAGCGATATCATGGCTGTCCAAATCTGTATGCGTAACGCATTTTCACTTGTACCGATGAATGTCTTTACATTAGCACATTTCTTAAACGGAAATGCTGAAGCTGTTTCCAGAGAAGTATTCTTCGTACAGATCCGCGTTCCTGTGTTCGTTTGCATATGCAAGCGTTGATCGTTTGGGAGCTGCTTTTATTCCAAGATGCTTTACCTTGCCGTTGCAGCATAAGAGCCCGTTTGTTATTTCCCTGAGCGAATCAGCCCTTGCCAGAAGAGAAAAGATCATCGCCACCAGTTGGGCTTTTGACGTAAATCCCTTTGCGTTTCTGTCATTTCCGTGTTTCATCACCAGCTGCTCAAAACTTACTGTAGATAATGACATCTCATGTAGTATTTGACTAAACAGGCTCGCGCACTTTATCTTCGTTTTGCTTCCATGTTTTATTTGGAAATTTTTGGAGTTCTCAACTAAATGATATCCTAATTCCAGAGACTTTACTTTTTCATTTTCCTATCTTGGACACGTGTGTTGTTTTTGTAATTATAATTCTTCTTAAATACTTTAACCAATAAAAATATCTTAAAAATACATAAAAATTAGCTCCTATAATTTTTTTATCTCTTAATTCTTTAATATTTTTTAAATTTCCTTCATACATTTTCCTTAAATTACCTGATAATCCGCTATATCCAAAACATGGTTTAGAAGTAGTGCTAAAAGCAAACACTTCTGGAACAAAAAAATAATTATAATTTAAACATATTTTCATGAAATAGCTTCCTTCTTCTGCATAACGTTGATTTTCATCAAATCCACCAATCTCTTCAAATATCCTTTTTTTAAAAATAGCTGTTGATTGGGAAGGGAAAAATTTTACGCATAAATCATTTATATTTGCCTTATATAATCCTTTTATTTTTCTAAATAAAATTCTTAAATCAGCGTAATCAAACCCACCTCCAAGAAAATCAATTTCAGTATTATTGTTAATTATGTCACATTGATATTCTATTTTGTTGGGCAGCCACTCATCGTCTGAGTCTAACAAAGCAATCCAATCGCCCTTTGCTATTTTCATTCCTTCGTTTCTCGCAACAGATACACCACCATTATGTCTGTCAATAATTATAATAGTAAGGGATGGATTTAATTCTTTGTACTTCTTTACTATTTCTAACGAATCATCTGTTGACCCATCATTAACAACTATGATTTCAAAAATTTTATCCAAGGCAGTTTGATATTTTATTGAATCCAAAGATTTAATGATAGTGTCCCTACTGTTATACATTGGAATAACGACTGAGATTTTCATAAACAGATCCTCACTCACAACACTTAAATTTTTTCCCATTGATTTGAAGATGCATTGTATTGTTTTATAACTCTAGCGGGGATCCCAACTGCAATAGTATTATCCTGCAAATCCCTGTTAACGACAGAATTCGCTCCAATTATGCATCCGTTGCCAATGGTGACTCCAAAAAGTATACATACATTTTCACCTATCCATACATTATCGCCAATTATTACCGGTTTTGTAATAAGAGGCCTATCATTCGGGATCTCACTCGGTGAAGACTGGACTCCCCCCGAATAATTACCGTGACTTGTATCACTGATAAAAATCTTGGAAGCCATCAAACAATTATCTCCTATAGAGACCTTCTCGTATGCCGCGATGTGAACGTTGTCTCCTATTTCACAGTTTTTGCCAAAATATAATGTTTTAAAATTTTTGCCCGGCAGATCAAATCTACAGTTGTGCCCTGTCGTTAAGCCCTGGTAAGATGCAAGACTACTTTTCCCTCTGATATAAAACGGCCGCCTTATTAATCTTGCACCACTGTATAATATTTTTGTAAGCACCCAAGAGTAAAGTGTCTTTAGGAATTCAGAAAACGTATATTCATTTCTCATTGCCTCGCCTACTTCCATAAGTGAATCATATATATCATTGATCCAGCTTTCAATGTAATATTTTTCGTATGTTTGGGCGCTGCTTTTATTCCAAGATGCTTTACTTTGCCGTTGCAGCATAAGAGCCCGTTTGTTATTTCCCTGAGCGGATCAGCTCTTGCCAGAAGAAAAAAGATCATCGCCACCAGTTGGGCTTTGGACGTGAATCCCTTTGCAATTCAGTCGTTTACGTGTTTCATCACCAGCTGCTCAAAACTTACTATAGACAAGGACATCTCATATGGTATTTTACTAAACAGACACACGTACTTTATCTTAGTTCTGCTTCCATGTTTTATTTGGAAATTTTGGGAGTTCACAATTAAATGATATTCTAATTACATAAACTTTACTTTTTATTTTTCTACCTTAAACACCTGTAAGATAGTCAATAATTTTATCTAATTTATTGTAAAAATTTTTAACGCTAAAAATTTCATTGAACACAGATATACATTTCTGCTTAATATCGCAATTTAAACTATTTAATATATCATTTAAAAAACAAGAACTTTTTAAATCCTTATCGATATTTATTCCAACTTTATATTTATTGATTATTTCTGCTGTGTCTCCCGGGATATTATTAATTATAGGAAGACCATGTTGAAAATAATCGATCGACTTCATGGTCAAACCAACACATACACAGTTTTTCATTATATTTAAACCAAAATGACATTTATCAAATATATCTTGTTTTGCTTGTGGATCGTAGATTTTTCCATGATAAACTACACTCGCCCCGGCACGTTCAGCTGCATCAATCAATTCTTGTTTACTTTCACCATCACCTATTATATGCAGTGTGACCGGTTTGATTTCTTTTAAAGCAGCGATGATTTCCTTTATCTTTGGTATATCGATAATATTATTGATCGACCCTAAGTAGGCTAAGTGGATCTCTTTTTCTCTTAACATAGGAGCGCTTGCAGCATTAATGTCCTTATTAGCTAAGTAGACCGTTTCCACATTTATTCCATTAATAGCATCGCCAAGCACTATTTTGTATAAATCACACTCCAAAATAACAAAATCTGCAAACCTTAAACTTTTATCTCTCATTTCTTTCCAGAAGGCAAACAAAGGTATTTTTTTTATCTTTCCAATTGGCATTGATTCCGGCCATAAATCAATTAAATCAAATATCAATTTTACTTCTTTGTGCTTTTGTATATATTTTGCCGCAGATCTCGCCAAAGAATTAGGCGGAACAAGTGTGTACAGTAAATCTGGTTTTATCTTTTCAACAACTTTAAATGCATCTTCAGCAAATTTGTAGTGAGAATAAAGCCTTACTACTGACATATTTTTGTAGTAAGGTCTTGATCCTATAAAAATAAATCCTTCCTTACTATCTTTTCTATGTTCTTTTTTAAAGTGTCTGAAATCGGACTGGACTACAGTAACGTTATGTCCATGTCCAATAAAAAATTCATAAAGCAAATCAACTCTATCTTCGTATGTGTCAAAACAATTAACAATAGCTACCTTCATTTTTTTATTTTCCCTATTTCCGTCAGTTCAATAGACTCTCTGAAAGTCCTGACAATGTAATTCGCTCTGCAATATTGGCTTATAGATTTATCATAAACAAGATTGCCAAAAACCTTTCTCACTATGCTTATCGAAGACATACCTCGTATAAGCGGGTTAAATAACTTCGTCATCCAGATTTTTTTCCCACGTATTTCTGCTATCGATCTGACCATTTCACTTGTTCTTACATACTCTTCGTTCTGTGGATAGAACAAACCTGATTCTTCATAATCGACCATAACCCTTAGAAACTCACAAAGGTTGTCGATATGAAGCATACTGCGTTCATTCTCAAAATCAGGGAAAACAGGAGCTTTCACAGCCAGATTTGATAACTTTGGATAGTTTCCTTTTGAGCCTTTTCCGTAAATCATCGGTAGCCTCAAAATTACAACTTTAAACTTATCAGACTCTATCTTCTTAATTCCTTCTTCTGCCTGTAATTTACTCATACCGTAGAAATTGGTTGGATTGGGAACTGTGTTTCTGTCGATCACTCTTTTACTGCTGGAGCTTTCTCCGTAAACAATAATACTGCTCATAAATATAAACTGTTTGACACCTTCGGCTTTTGCTTTTTCTGCAGTTTCAATAGCAAGGTCGCGGTTGATCTTATAATAAAGGAATTCTTTCGACGGATCCACGGAAACTTGTGCAATCCCCGCAACGTGAAATACGACATCATAACTGGCAAAGGACTTCTCACGCCAAGAACCGTCGATCATGTCGACCGTGTCAATTACATACTTGTCCGGCCATTGGCTAAGCCATTTCTCAAAAGAAGTTCCGATATAGCTATTGGCACCGGTTATGAGGATCCGTTTGGGATCCTCGTCCAGCGGTTGGCAAACAGTTGGCAAGCAGTTGTTATTAGACATTTTCCTTTAACTCCCTGCGAATAAATGCTATGAAATTGTTGATTTTGATTGCCAGGTTGTTTATCTTTGCAGATAATTCTTTACGCTGCCTATCTGTTATATACCCCAGCATACATGATATGTCCGATTGACATGCTAGCTCCATTAATGATCCATATGATATGTTCAAAAAGTGGACCTGGTCTTTTCTGGTTACGCGTGATATTCCTTCTGCAATATTCGATAGGGCAGAAACAACAGCCCTATTCATCTGCAAAACAAGGGCAAACCGCTCCTCCATAGGGAGTGTCCCAGTCAATGAGTAGATGTCTTCGACCAGATCCAAAGCAAGATCATAATTTCCCAGTTTCTGAAACCGAAAAACTACATCCCCCATAAAAAAATCCCCTATTATTCGCCAATGTTTTTCCTATGTGTTGATCAGATTTATAAATGTTTCCTAATGTTTGATAAAATTCAATCACTTTCGCGTTTCTTAATTGTTCATCTTAGCCTATTTTAGGTTTTTGTTGATTCAAAACAACCGCTTGCCTATTGCTTGCCGATCGCTTGCCCATGGTTTTATTGCCTATTGCTGGCCTATCGCTTGCCTGTGGTTTGAGTATCCGAGCGTTTGCCTACACCGCCTTCGACTACCCCATAGCGTTTTATTACTACGAGTATTGTTCCGACTAAGCATTTCAGGTCAAAAAGAAAACTCATCCTACGTACGTATTCTCCGTCATATTTTGCCTTGACTTCTATAGGAAGTTCATCACGCCCGTTTATCTGCGCCCATCCAGTCAGCCCGGGTCTTATGTCGTTTGCTCCGTATTTGTCCCGCTCTTCGATAAGGTCGTATTGATTCCAAAGTGCGGGCCTGGGTCCTATGATTGCCATTTGTCCAAGCAATATGTTGATTATCTGAGGCAGTTCATCCAAACTGGCCTTCCTCAACAAACGCCCCGCTTTTGTAATATACTTATCCGGATCTGCCAACAGATGTGTCGGAGTGTCCTTCGGCGTATCCGTCCTCATAGTTCTGAATTTATAAATATTAAAATGAGTCTTGTTGATCCCCACCCGTTTTTGCTTGAAAAGAACAGGACCGGGAGAGTCCAATTTTATGTCAATCGCCAAAAGAATCAACATCGGCGACAAGACTACGAGGCCCGTAATTGAGAGAAATAGATCTATTATGCGTTTTATTGGTTTATAGCTTTCTCCGCTCATAAATAACAAAGTTGCATGCTCCGTTCTTGTCTTGGTGTGGATGGTGATCCGAGAAGTGTCGCTATGCGACGAGAAGTGTCACGTTGTGACGAGAAGGGTTGCTTCGCAACGAGAAGAGTGACTTCGTCACGAGAAGCATTGTAACTCCGTCAAACCTTCGGGAAGTGTCGCTTTGCGACGAGAAGGGCTGCTTCGCAACGAGAAGAATGACTCCGTCACGAGAAGCATTGTAACTTCTTCTAAACCTTTCCCGTCGGCCTCGCCGACTCTTATCGCTGGCCATGCCAGCACTTCTCGCAGGCTTTGCCTGCACTTCCCGCGGTATCCCTTCGCCGCACTTCTCAAATGTTTTTCGCCTTCTCGTCGGTTTCACCGGCTCTTCTCGCGGCTTCCCTTCGCCGCACTTCTCGGCATGTTCCTTGCCATTTCTCGTCGGCTCTGCCGACTCTTCTCTATTTTTTACTTAAATAGTTTCTAAATTTGCTTATCTTGATCGCTAACTTAAAAGCTTTATTTTTAAAATCTTGGTATTTTTCTTCTTCAACGAAATCTAATTCCCTTGCAATTTCAAACTGACAAACCAGTTCCATCAATGATCCGTATGCTATGTTAAGAAAATGGCATTTATCCTTACTTCCTTCTCTTGCATATCCTTCAGCAATATTCGATGGTATAGATACTGCTGCTCTGTTCATCTGCTGAGACAGACCATATTTCTCACTGTTACTGAATGTATCTGTCGTTTTATAGGTTTCGATAACAAGCATTTTTGCAAGATGATAAGTATCAAGGTTCTGAAATCCAAAGTCAGGCATGGTGTCCTCCTTAATTAATTTGTCACTATGTGACGGGAAGAGTCACTTTGTGACGAGAAGTGTCACGTTGTGACGAGAAGAGTTGCTTCGCAACGAGAAGCGTTAGATGCGTGAAAAGTGTCGCTACGCGACGAGAAGAGTGACTTCGTCACGAGAAGCGTTGTAACTACCCTAAATCCCTTCCGTCGGCTATGCCGACACTTCTCGCAGGCTCTGCCTGCTCTTCTCGACGGACTTTGTCCGTCACTTATCGCGGCATCCTTCCGCCGCTCTTCTCGGCATGTTTCTTGCCACTTCTCGCGGCTTCATTCCGCCGCACTTCTCGCCAGTTTCACCGGCACTTCTCAAATGTTTATAGCCTTCTCGGCGGCTCCGCCGCCTCGCTCTCCCCATTATCGCCCAGTTGAAATATTGCGGCTTTTAACTCTGCTTCAGACAAAGAACCTTCTGCCGAATCCTTCAGCAGCGCCTCTACCTTGGGCAGCAGCGACTCCTTCTCCGCGGAGAACTTGCTCAGGTAGATCTTATCGCTTGCCGTCGTACTTACGTGATCTGGGTCGTAGAAGAGCTCTTCGTAGAGCTTTTCTCCCGGGCGGATGCCTGTGAATTCTATCTTGATATCCTTGTATGGTTCGTGGCCGTGGAGCCTTATGAGGGTCTCGGCCATTTGCGCTATGTTTACGGGCTCTCCCATGTCAAGGACAAAGAGCTCTCCGCCTTTTCCCATCGTCCCTGCCTGGAGCACAAGGCTTACTGCCTCAGGGATGAGCATGAAGTAGCGCTTCATGTCCTTGTGCGTTACGGTGACAGGGCCTCCGCGCTCTATCTGCTGTTCGAACTTGGGGATGACGCTGCCGCGGCTTCCCAGGACGTTTCCGAAGCGCACAGCCATATAGGATGTATCCGGGTATCTCTTCTGAACGTAGAATAACATGCGCTCGGCGATCCTCTTTGTCGCTCCCATTATACTCGAGGGGTGGACCGCCTTGTCCGTGGAAATCATTACCATTCTTTCTGCCCGGTATTTCCCTGCCATTTCCGCAAGGGTCCTCGTTCCGTAGGAATTGACGCGAAGAGCCTCTCTTGGGTTGTCTTCCATAAGCGGAACGTGCTTGTGGGCCGCGGCGTGGAAGACGAGGTTCGGCATATGTTTTTTAAATATCGCTTCCAGGGTCACTTTGTCTGCTATGTCAGCGATTATCGGCACAAGGGGGACTTTATTTCCCGACAGGGCGAATGATTCAAGCAGGTTGTATATGGACTGCTCACCGTGACCAAGGACAAGAAGTTCGGAAGGGCCTTTGGCGGCGACCTGCCTGCATATCTCGGATCCTATAGATCCTCCGGCACCCGTTACAAGGACACGTTTGCCCTTTATGAGATTTTCGACACCGGGATCGTCCAGCCGTATCGGTTCCCTGCGGAGAAGGTCTTCGAGCTTTACCGAGCGGAGTTTTTTGACGCTGACGTGCCCGTCAGCAAGGTCGATGAGACTGGGCAGTATACGAACACTTACATTAAGGCCTTCAAGGGAACTGACAAACTCCCTTATTACATTTCCGGAAGCTGAGGGAATCGCTATCAGAACGACTTCGACATCATTCTCCATTACGATCTTACGAATATCCTTTGACGTACCAAGCACATTCAGTGATGCCACCTTCATATTTTGCAGCCCCGGAGCATCATCGACGAAACCGATCGGCATGAGTTCCGTATCATTTCTTAAAAGGTCTCTTGCCAGAAGGGTCCCTGCCTGGCCGGCACCGATGATAATGGCCCGCTGCTGTTTGCAGGTCCTGCCTGAACGGGTGACGAAGGCAAGTCTCCAGAAAGCACGCGTAGTTGTAAGGAACATCAGGCCAAGGATGATAAGGATCGAGAGAGAGGATCTGGGTATCCTAATGTGATCGCTTACTTTGAAAATTAACAAAAAGAGTAAGGCTCCTGCCAGATACCACCTGAGCAGGGTCGTATATTCCTCAACGCTTGCCCGGGGCCAGACTACTTTGTAAACACCGCCCCAAATAAGGGGGATCAGAATACAAAGGGAGAATATACAGATGGTCTGCAAAAGCTCCCCGGTATAACCCTGCTCAATGAAAAAAGTAACTCTGAGTGCATAACCCAGGTAGACGGCAAGAGCAAGAGAGACAAAATCGACAAGGAGAACATATCTCCCTCTCGACGCCATTTTAAGATATAGGGATAAAAGACTTTTTAACAGCCTGTTGTCATTATGCAACATAATGTGCTTCCCCCGTCTTTTCAATGTCTGATATCTGGCATAGAGCCGGAATATTCGGCTCTTTCAAAAAAATATCGTAACTACCGCCAGCAGAAAGACCAGAAAAATACAATATGACTTTTTTGCCTTCGGCTATTATAAAAAAGAAGTATGTCTAAAAGTGATATCTCCGTTTCATCTTCTTCGTAACAGGGCACCTCATATTTTCTTTCGTCCAAGACAATGATCACCAAAACATAGAAGATTTATTCTTAACTCAAGTACAAATAAAGTAATATTAACAAGAAACTTATATTATTCTCATAATATCAGCAAACTACCAGTTATTCTAGCACAAATGCTTAAATATCAAATGGGGAAACTGCGCATGGAAATGCGGTACTTCAGAAATGTAAAAGGTTAACTTTTCATATAAATTACAAAAAATTTGTTTATGTTGCTTAAATAAATAAAAAGCCCCAGGCAGTTCAGCGGGGGCTTTGGGGTCGTATATTCAACTTTAAGAATGGTGGAGCTGAGGCGATTTGAACGCCCGACCCCTTCCGTGCGAGGGAAGTGCTCTCCCGCTGAGCTACAGCCCCACTCTTGGTTTGCGGTGTGTTGAGTGCCGCTTAAAAGCAGCTGAGCAGTGGCTGAGCGATTGCTGAGCGGTTGCTGAGCTGTTGTTTTTAAACCGGGTAGATCAAAACCATGTACATTGTGCAAAAATACGACACGGGAGTAATTCTATCACGTTGGTTTATGTTGTCAACCAGATATGCCAGAGGTGTATTTAACTTATGATAATTTCACCCTGTAATTTATCACATGAAAATTTCACCCCCCCCCTGACTTGGGAGGACAAGATTGTGGTAACTTGGAGTGATGATGTACACAATGACAGATAAGGAGATCCGCAGGCACCACGTTATCAATTGCGCTATTGAGGGGAAAAATACTGTTAAAGA
>Ga0228535_1001500_pt1 | contig 34491 bp, 37 predicted proteins | sample SJ1metagenome_FD_168457 | JGI IMG/M metagenome (GOLD analysis project Ga0228535, IMG submission 168457) | Enriched culture of PCE-dechlorinating microbial communities from Ithaca, New York, USA - SJ1 | ecosystem: Engineered > Modeled > Simulated communities (microbial... > Unclassified | place...
CGTACTTGTGATTCAGGGACGGTCACGGAGAGGCTTGTGCTCTGGGTTGGCGAACTCGAGGCGCTTGCCGCTTGGCCGCTCAGCGTCGACTGCGAAGTTGTCGATGTTGTCGATGTTGTTCCTGTCGAAGTCGAGCCGAGGGGAAGCGTGAACTGTCCCCAGGCTGAAACCGCAACTGCAAGCGCCACTATGAGAATGAGGAATTTTTTCATCACATGCTCTCCTTTCCGGAGCTGATCGCTTTGAATCGTGCCACTGTCTCGGGGTCCTTGCGGATCTTTTCGATGGATTCGGCGATGAAGGCGAGGAGGATCGCAAGGAAAAAGGCTGCCATGGTAGCCACTATGCATATCATACCGCGGGATGGGCCGGATTTCTTGTCTGGTACTTCGGCCATTTCGAGGATTTGGAATATTGGCTCTTGGCCGGAGACGTTGAGTTTTACGAGTTCGTACTGCTGGGTGAGCATTTTGAATACTTCGGTCTGGACGGCGAGGTCGCGCTGGAGGCGTGCGTATTCGAAGGCGATGGTGGGGAGTTCTTGCTGGCTGGGCATGACGCGTGAGCCTGAGCCGACGCCGGTTTCGATTTCTTTGATTTTGGCCAGGATGCCGTCGCGCTCGTTTTTGAGCTGGGTCATGACTGGGTCGTTGATGGTTGAAATTTTCTGGTAGTTTGCGATTTCCATTTCTTTCATGATGAGTTCGCTGCGCAGGCGCGCGAGGATGGTGATTTGTTCGGTGGCGAGGGCTTCGACTTGGATGACGCCGTATTTGTTCTGGAAGGCTTTGACTTGGGCTTCGAGGTTTTTGACGGCGGTATCGACTTCGGCGAGTTTTTTCTCGAGGAGGGCTTTCTGTTCGAGGGCTTTGTTGCCGCCAAGTGTTGCGAAGCGTTCGGAGAGGAGGCTCACGACTTCGTCGACGACTTCTTTTGCGAAGGCGGGGTCGGGGTCGGTGTAGGAGACGACAAAGAGGTTGGTTTTGGGGTCGAGTTTTGCGGAGAGGTTTTTCTTGATGGATGCGCGGATATCGGAGATGAGGGGTGGCTTTTCGTTCTTCTTTGGTGGTCGGCGGGCTTTGTTTCGCTCGGCGAAGTTGAATTTGGCATTCAGGGCGTCGAGGGTGGAGTTGCTGGTGGCGAGGACTTCTGCGAGGGCGCCGTTGGTATTGCCTGTTGCGCTGACGCCGGCGAGGCCTGCAAGGCTCGATAGCCCTGACGACGAGAGCGCGGCGGCGAGGCTGCTCGAGCTATTTGTCTGGATGAGCATGGTAGCTTTGGATGTGTAGACGTTGGGGAGGTAGCTCTTGTCAGGTGGGAGCATGAGGGAGCCGATGGCGTAAGCGAGGACGGCGATGGCGGCTGCCAGTGTGATGCCGATAATGAGCCATTTGCGTTTCCAGAGCACGGCGGCGAGGTCGACGAGGCTGATTTCGTCGTCGTCGGGGTCGGGGGCTGGGGCTGGGTTTGAGGATGGGGATGCGGCGCCGGGCTGTGATGTCGGTGCTTTCTGCATCAGTGTGTCGAAATGTTCATTCTGGTCTGTCATAGTCCCTCTCACAAAATTGGAGTTAGTTCCCACTTTTTTCAGATTTTCAGACAAACTTGCTCCCGAAGCTCTCGCGGATATCATAGTGGAGTTTTTTTATTTCCTCTACCCTGGAGCAGGGGCAGACAAGGGTGGCGTCGGGGGTGTGGATGATGACGAGGTCTTCGCAGCCGAGGCAGGCGATAAGATGATTCTCTTCGGAGCTCACGACGAGGGTGTTTGCGCTTTCCTTGAAGAGGGCGGCGGGGGCCGCGGGCTCGGTGCGACGTTGTGAGCTGGGCTGGCCTTGGGCGGCGGGAGCGAGCTGGTTCCGGGCGGCCGAAGCGAGCATGGCTCTGTTGCCGTGCGGATCGGGGTTCGTGAGGGAGCCGTAGGCGGTCCAGGAGCCTATGTCTTTCCATTCGAGGTCGAGGGGGACGCAGGCGATGGTGACGTCGGGGTCGTGGGAGGCGGGCTCCATGATGCCGTAGTCGATGGATTTTTTGGTGATGGTCGGGTAGAGGTCGCGCATGAGGGCGGCTTGTTCGTCGGGGCTTTGCGGGCGGGTGATGCGCTCGATGGCATCTGCGATTTGTGGTTCGTATTTTGCGAGGAGTTCGAGGAGGCGGGAGGCTTTGAACACGAACATGCCGGAGTTCCAGAGGTAGTGTTCGGGGCCTTCGGCGAGGAAGCGTTCGGCAGTCGGCTGGTCGGGTTTTTCGCGGAAGCGGCGCACGCGGCGGATGCGCGCCAGCAGGGCCTGCTCCGCTCCAACGCCGGCTGATTCCAGCGGCTCGCCCAGCTCGAAAAAGGGGTCTGACCCCATTTCGAGGTAGCCGTAGGCGGTGGATGGGAAGGTGGGTGGGACGCCGAAGGTGACGAGGGTGTCGGGGTGTGCCTGGACTGTGGCAAAGGCGGTGCGGAGGGCGTCGCGGAAGCGTTCGACTGGTTCGATGATGTGGTCGGACGTGAGGAAGGCGATGATGGCGTCGGGGGCTTGGTTGCTCACGAGGGCGCAGGAAAGGGCGATTGCAGGGAGGGTGTCGCGGCCTTCGGGCTCGCCGATGTAGCGGCCGATGGCGGGGATTGTGGCGCGGACGGCTGTTTCGTAGCGGGCGCCGCCGCAGATCCAGCGGTGTTCGGGGGGGATGACGCCTTCGAGGCGGTCGAAGGCAGCTTCCATGAGGCTCTTACCGTCGAGGACGGGGATGAGCTGTTTGGGCATGGATTCGCGCGACAGCGGCCAGAGGCGGATGCCGGAGCCGCCGGCGAGGATGACGGCGTAGTGAGGTGAAGCGGGTGATTTCATGGGTTTTCTACCTTATCATGATTATGGCACCTTTTGCATTGTGGCACCTTTTGTGGGTTTTTGCAGGGTGTTGCGAAACGGGGTCTGACCCTTTGTTTACGCAAAGGGGTCTGACCCCAGTGGCACGGCGCGTATGTGTTCGGCAAGGGGGTAGGTTTTTGTTCCGGGGTAGATGACAAGGAGGCTGTCGAGGCGCAAATCCTCAAGGGCAACCTTCATCGAGCGGGTCAGGGTCGGGGCTTGGTTCAGTTTCATTTCGAAGCCGTATCGCTTGTTTTTGTAAAACAATAGGAGATCAAGTTCGGCTCCGCTGTGGGTCGCATAGAAATAGGGCTGGGCTTCGGGAAGGCGGTCAAGGATGGTTTCGAGCGCATATCCTTCCCAGGAAGCGCCTGCGGCAGGATGTGACAAGAGTGTATCCATATCGGAAATTCCCAGCAGTGCATGGAGCATGCCGCTGTCTCGAATGTAGACTTTAGGCGCTTTCACAAGGCGCTTGCCGAGGTTTTCATACCATGGAGGCAAGGTTCGAATCAGGAATGTCCCTTCGAGGATTTCCAGGTAGTGGTGTACGGTTTTATCGCTTATGCCGAGCGATCTGGCCAGCACTGATCCATTCCAGACCTGTCCATGGTAATGCGCGAGCATGGTCCAAAATCTGGACAGGGCGGAAGCCGGAATGCGTATGCCCAGTTGGGGAACATCGCGCTCAAGAAAGGTTCGGATAAATGCCTTTCTCCAGGCAAAACTCGACGCATCGGAATCCGCGAGCCACGAGCGGGGAAATCCACCGCGAAGCCAGCGCTGCTGCCATGCCTCGTTTCCTACTTCATCCAGCGAAAAGCCCTGCATGTCGACAAAGCTCGTTCTTCCTGCGAGGGTTTCGGATACACCGCGCACCAGCGCAGGAGAGGCGCTCCCCAGAAGAAGGAATCGGGCTGTATTGTCGGGCTTGTCGACCAGCACGCGGAGGACTGGAAAAAGTTCCGGCCGGCGCTGGACTTCGTCGATGATGACCAATCCGCGCTTGTCGGCGAGGGCAAGCATGGGATTTGCCAGCGCTGCTTCATCCGCGGGGTCTTCGAGATCGAAAAAAGCGCTCGGTGTGTTGTGCGCGATGAGCCGTGCGATGGTTGTCTTGCCGCATTGGCGAGGTCCGAGCAGAGTAACGATCGGGGCAATGGCAAAGGCTTGTTCGATGCGCTCCTGCAGGGCGGGGCGCGGAATGATGGCAGACATGTCATGATGATAAAGCTTGAAATTTCGGATGTCAACTCCGAATTTTCAAGCGAAAACGAGCTGGGGGCCGGGGATTGGGGCGTGGATTGGCGGCTAGAGCTTTCGCGGCCGCATCAATAAAGGCTTGCAAATAAAGCCTTGCAAATCTGGGAGCATGCTACCAGAAATACAAGGCGCTAAGAGGGGTCTGACCCTTGGTTTGAAAAAGGGGTCAGACCCCTCTTTTTAGATAGTTCTGGTCGATCCAGGCGCGGTAGGTGCCGGTGCGGACGTGGTCGACCCAGGTGGGGTGGTCGAGGTACCAGCGGACGGTTTTGCGGAGGCCTTGGTCGAAGGTGGCGCGCTGGCGCCAGCCGAGTTCGGTTTTGAGGCGGGTGCAGTCGATGGCGTAGCGGCGGTCGTGGCCGGGGCGGTCTTTGACGTAGGTGATGAGGTTGCGCAGGCGCGCGGGGTCGAGACCGGCTTCTTCTGCGACGAGCTCGATGAGGCGGCCGAGGAGGCGGATATTCTCCCACTCGTTTTCGCCGCCGATGTTATAGGTGCGGCCGGACTTTCCTTCTCTCATGATCGTCCAGACTGCCTCGTTGTGGTCCTCGACATAGAGCCAGTCGCGGATGTTCCGCCCATCGCCGTAGACCGGGAGGGGCTTGCCTTCGAGCATGTTGAGGATCATGAGGGGGATGAGTTTTTCGGGGAACTGATAGGGGCCGTAGTTGTTCGAGCAGTTGGAGAGGGTGAGCGGCAAGCCATAAGTGTGGTGGTAGGCCTTGGCGAGGTGGTCGCTCGCGGCTTTGCTGGCGGAATATGGCGAGCGCGGGTCGTAAGGGGTTTCTTCGGTGAAGTAGCCCTGCTCTCCCAGCGAGCCAAAGACCTCGTCGGTGCTCACATGGTGGAAGAGCACATCGTCGCGCAGGGCGCCGTCGGGGTTTTTCCAGGCATTACGGGCCACATCGAGGAGGGTGTAGGTGCCCATGACGTTGGTGCGCACGAAGGCTTCCGGGCCGAGGATGGAGCGGTCGACGTGGCTCTCGGCGGCGAAGTGGACGACCGTGTCGATCTGGTACTCGGCAAAGAGGCGCTCGACGAGGGGGCGGTCGCAGATGTCACCCTTGACAAACACATAGCGGCGCTGGGCGCCGGCTTTTTCCGCAGGCTCCCCATAGCGCGCCTCGATGTCGGCGAGGTTTTCGAGGTTGCCCGCGTAGGTGAGGGCGTCGAGATTGATGATGCGCCCCGTAAAATCTGGGCGCCCGAAGAGCCAGTGGATGAAGTTCGAGCCGATGAAGCCGGCGCCGCCGGTGACGAGGATGGTGGAAAGTGATCGCATGGTTAACTCCTGGGGTCTGACCCCTTTTCAATGTTTACTGTGCGGGGTCTGAGGCCTTTTCTGTGGTGGTCGACCAGGGGTATTCGCCGAGGTGGGCGCACAGGCCGGCTTTTATGGGGTTTTGTTCTATGTAGGTGATGAGCATGGTAAGGTATCGTTCGTCGGAGATGTACCAGGATTTGAAGCGTCCCTGCCAGAGTGTGCCGACTCGGTTGTATTTTTTGTTGAAGTACTGTGTGTAGCGTTGGTCGATGTGTTTCATGATGAGTGAGAGGCTTCCGTCTTTCATCTCGAGGAGCAGGTGGTAGTGGTTGGGCATGAGGCAGTATGCCCGGATGTCAAAGCCAACCAATGTGCTCTGTTCATGGACCATGTGCAAAAATCGCAGGTGGTCGGGGTCGTCGAGGAATATCTTTCTTTTGTCGACGCCACGGTTGATGATGTGGTAGAAGCCGGCCTGCCCTATCCTTTTTGGTCGCGGCATGGTGTTGCTTGCCGATAGTTTCATGGGTCTATTAAACTACAATCAAACTATTTATTCCAATACTAATGGTCTATATATTCCAATAGGAATGGAATATTTATAACATGGGGTCTGACCCCTTTTTGAATTTGTCAACAATCAGGTGGGCTGACTTTTTTACTGAAAACTCAGAATCAAGAAGGGAGCGGCCATTTCTGCCCATTTTAATTCTAAGCTCAGGATTTGAAATTAAATATTTGAGATTTTTCATAAAGGCATCGATATCACCGCTTTCTGACCACAAACCGCATCTATTCTCACGCAGCATGGAGCCTAGATCTGTATTCTTGTCTGTCGCTGCGAGTACAGGCAGCGAAAAATCAAAATAATCGAGAACTCGTTGTGGGAAATTAGGGATTGTGAAACGTCTGTCTAGAAATATCAGCCCAATATCCATTTGAGAGAGCAATATGCGATATCGGCTGTTTTCTAAATATTCAATCAGAGTAACTGGGTGATCAGGATGCGTTTTCGCATACTTTTCAAGTTTTGGAAATTCTGTACCGCTGCCGCAAATTACAAAATGAACATTTTCCATTTCGACTGATTTATTTAAAATATCGATTAGAAAATCAATGCCTTGAGGTTTTCCAAGATTTCCGCCATAGATGAGTTTGATTTTATCCTTTGGAATCTTAAGCTCATCCAGCAACGCGGCTCCCTGCTGTGCATCTATGTGCGAAGAAGAAGGCCTTATGGAATTTGGATTGATTTCGATTCTCTTATTACTTAGAAATGGATTATGGTGAAGCAGATACTTCTTATTCGCTTCTGACATGCATCCAATTACATCTGAATTCTTATATAAAGATTTTTCTTTAGATCTAAAGAATGAATAAACTAGACTACCCTTTTTCATCATGCCCAAATCAACAGCATTTTGAGGGAAAATATCTTTTAAAAGCAAATAGATGAAGGACCCTTTAGCTCTATAATAACTGACTGCGCTAGCAAACGTTATTGGAGGCGTTGTGACTATAACCATATCAGGGATGCTGCCTGCATACTGTTTTTTCATTGCAGCTAAATATCTCGGTTCAGTAAGCAAGATATTTGCTGTTTTTGTCATTATGTTAGTCTTTGTTACTCTGCCGGTAGGGACTGACACGATGCTCACATTTTTACGCGAAGAGAGGTTTGGCCGCCCGAATACTCTTTCTTCTTCCGAGCGAAAAACTGTAATCTCATGCCCAAATGAAGCAATCTCATCCATTAAATCTGAATAAAGGCTTCTTGCACTATCGGAAACAGGATAATACTGAGTCAAGAAACAGATTTTCATGTTTTTTACTTATTCCAGATGACTTTGTTGACAATCGGCGTATACCCCTGAATAATTTTCACCACTTTTATCGATACATCCTCATCGAAATAGTCAGCTGGCCGATGATCTTTGCCGTCAAAGAAATCAATAGCCAGCGCTATCGATTGAGTGAGGCTTTCTGCAGTATAGCCGCCAATCACAATGCTTCCTTTATCCACCGCCTCCGGTCTTTCAGTCGAATTTCTCAACAATACCGCAGGGAAACGCAAGATTGCCGATTCTTCGCTCAGCGTCCCCGAATCCGAAATCACGCATTTTGCATCGATCTGAAGCCGGCAATAATCGGTAAAACTCAAGGGTTTAACCTGCTGTATCAGCGGATTGAGCTTGACTCCTTCCGCCTCAAGCCGCTTCCATGTTCTTGGATGCGTTGAGAAAATAATGGGCAGCCCGTAGGTCTCGGCGATTGCATCGAGCGCCCTAACAAGTTCTTTGAACTTGTATTCAATATCAACATTCTCCTCTCGATGCATGCTGAGCACAAAATAATTACCCTTCTCTACTCCGTATGTCTCAAGCGCCTTCGATGACTTTATTTTCTCCATATTGCGCTGGATCACCTCAGCCATCGGAGAGCCAGTCACAAAAATATGCTCTTTTCTAAAACCCTCCGACAGAAGATAGCGCCGAGAATGCTCGGTATAGGGCAGATTGATATCGGCAATATGGTCAACAATCTTGCGATTGATTTCCTCAGGCACATTCTGATCAAAACAGCGATTGCCCGCCTCCATGTGAAAAATAGGGATTTTCAGCCTCTTGGCAGGAATCGCGCACAGGGCGGAATTCGTGTCGCCCAGCACCAGCAGAGCATCGGGCTGCATTTCCTTGAGCATCTTATAGGACGCCGCAATAATATTGCCCATAGTTTCGCCCAGATCCGCACCGACCACATTCAGATAACGGTCGGGAGCCCTGAGCTCAAGATCCTTGAAGAAAATTTCATTGAGCGTGTAATCCCAGTTCTGTCCCGTATGGACAAGCACATGGTCAAATGCCCTATCGCACGCTCGAATGACTTCCGAAAGACGGATTATTTCTGGCCTTGTGCCGATCACCGTAACAACTTTAAGCTTAGTCTTCATTCAAACCTCTAGAAAATAGGTATCAGGCCTTGAAGCATCGAACACTTCATTTGCCCAGAACAATACAATGCAGTCCTCGGTGCCCGTGTTCTCGATCGAGTGCGTATAGCCAGGAGGAATATCGACAACGCGGATGCTGGTATCATCTACATCGTAGACAATTTTTTCATCCGCATCGATTCTGCGCAACGTGATACGAGCTTTGCCCTTGACAAGGCAGAATTTTTCTACCTTGGTGTCATGGTAATGATTACCACGGATAAAACCAGGCTTTGTCGTCGATACAAAAATCTGCCCCGCATTGGGTGATTTCATAAGCTCAAAGAGCCACCCACGCTTATCCGACTTAAGCTCCGGCTCCAGAGCTAGCTTGTCGGTATCAACGTAGCTAAGATACGTGGTATTGAGCTTTTTCAGGAGTTCATCCGAAAAATCAGGAATAAAACCTTTCCTGCGATAGTCGTGGAGCATGCGGATCTGTTCGGCAACCTTGCCCACCGTCGTTTCGTAGACAGGACCGGCATCCACAAAGGCAAAGCCATTATGCGGATGCTCTATCTGTCGTACAAATGATTCTACGACATCATCAATATAGATAAGCTTCAAAGAGGCACTCGGATCATTGATCGTAATCGGAAGCTCATGGGCAATATTGTAACAGAATGTCGCCACTGCCGAGTTATAATTCGGCTTGCACCATTTCCCGAACACATTCGCAAAGCGGAAAATCGAAACAGAAGCACCGGTCCTTTCCGCATAGAGCCTGAGTCTGTCTTCGGCAGCGCGCTTGCTTTTGCCATACTCGTTGTCGCGCTCAGCCTGAATGGATGAAGAGAAGATGATCGGTGTCTTCTTCCCCTGCTCTTCCAGGAATTCAACAATGCGGGATGTCAGTCCGAAATTCCCCTGCATGTATTCTTCTGGAGTAAGCGGACGATTGATGCCAGCTAAATGAACAATACAATCAGCCTTTGCAAGGTAATCATCAAGATCAGCATCTGAATTTTGGACATCGAAGGGCAGAACTTCATGCCTCTTCTCTCTTTTGAGGCGAACAAGCAGATTCCTGCCAATGAAACCCTGCGCGCCGGTGACAAGAATCTTCACAAAAGCCCCCGCTCTTTCATGGCATCCTGCACGCAATCGAGCGTCAGAAGAAGCTTTTTCGTACCTTCAACATCAAGCCGCGTCGTATTGTGCGACGTGTACTCAACGACTTCCTGCACTTTTTTATCGCCATTCGAGAAATACTTGTCGTAATTGAGATCTCTCGTATCTGCAGGTATCCGGTAGTAGTCTCCTAAATCTTCAGCTTTCGCCATTTCTTCCCTGTTGACCAGCGTTTCGTAGAGCTTCTCTCCATGCCGAGTGCCGATTATTTTCACTTCATTGTCGGCATGCAGAAGCTCTTTGAGTGCCGTCGCAAGATCAGCCAAAGTACTCGCCGGTGCCTTCTTAACAAAAATGTCGCCATTCCTGCCATGCTCAAAAGCGTACTCGACCAATTCAACGGCCTCATCGAGATGCAAGAGAAACCTCGTCATTTCAGGATCGGTGATGGTGATAGGCTTGCCTTGTAAGATCTGCTCTATAAAAAGCGGGATAACCGATCCGCGGGATGCCATGACATTACCGTACCGCGTACCGCAAAAAACCTGCTTGCCATTATCAAGCTCCCTCGACTTGGCAATCATGACCTTTTCCATCAGTGCCTTGGACATGCCCATTGCATTGATGGGATAGACAGCTTTATCCGTACTCAGGACAATGACTTTCTTGACACCTTCCTCAATAGCTGCTGTAAGCACATTGTCAGCACCAAGCACATTGGTCTTGACCGCTTCTACCGGGTAAAATTCGCATGAAGGCACTTGTTTAAGCGCTGCCGCGTGAAAGATATAATCCACACCTTTTATTGCAGATCGCACGCTCTCGATATCCCGAACATCTCCAATGTAATACTTGATCCTTGGGTCTTTATAGAGATGCCGCATGTCATCTTGTTTCTTTTCATCGCGGCTGAAGATGCGAATTTCTTTGATATCTGTTTTAAGATATTTCCGCAAGACAGCGTTACCGAAGGAACCGGTGCCACCGGTAATAAGCAAAGTATTATTGTGATTCATTAAAGTTCCCTTTTCAATATTTTTTCATAGAGCTTAATATAATTCATAAATCTTTCATTCTTATTAAAATATCTTTCAGCCCGCTTGCGGCATGCATCTGTCATCGATTCTTTATCATTAATAGTAAATTTTTTTATAATATCAATCATCGCATTTACATCTCCCTTGGCAACTACAAACCCAGTTTGAGAGTCTATTGTTTCTGGTGAGCCACCAGTATTATATGTAAGAACAGGAGTACCACAAGCTAATGCTTCTATATTTGTTAATCCTAATGCCTCTTGATATGTAGGATTGATAAATAAATCTGCTGCGGAGTATAATTCTGCAAGTTCGGCTTGGTTATCAAGCTTTTTAAGAATATATATATTTTTATATTTTTTTGCTTTTTTGCTTATTCTTGCTCCTACAACAATAATTGAATATTCTTTCCCTAAATGCTCTGCCATATATAAAATATCATCTAATCCTTTTCTTTTTTCCCAAATGCTTGCTACACATAAAAGGATATGATCTCCTCCAATTTTATATTTTTTAATAATATCATTCCTGCTTTTCATTGGCTTAAATAAAGAAAGATCAATCCCATTTTTTATAACTATCCTCTTTTTATCTTTTAGAAATGATTGAGCAACTTGATTATTTAACCAATCTGAAACAGAAACCAAAATCAAATTATCTATGGATAAAAATAATTTACGCTTTAATTCAAAATTTGAATATGATCTATCTAGAAATATTGATGCAGGATATTCTCTTTTTTGTGGACATTTTTCACAATGCGTTTTCCATTTTTCGCATCTTATATAATCAAAATGAGCGCAATGACCAGTAAATGACCAGCAATCATGGAGCGTCATTACTATAGGAATGTTTAATTTTTTAAAGTAATTTATTAGAGGTATAATATTAATGTAATATCCATGAAGATTATGTAAATGAATTATATCTGGCTTAATTTCATCAATTAATTTAAACATTTTATTCAATTTTAAATATGGGAAAAATCCATCACAATCAAAAATTCTAGCATATATAACATTTATTATAATATTAAATTTTGAAGATATTTTATATGATCTAGTTATGCTTCTTAATCCTTTCCTGCCATAGAAAGAGTAGCAAATGCCACTATTATCATTAACTAATCTTGCAATTCCATCAACAATTTTACCAGTGGACCCATAATTAAAAACACTATTAATTTGCAAAATAACCATATATTATCCTATATTACATTATAAAAATGATCTTCCATAAAATATTATATCTTTTATGAATAAAATTGAATTTATTAAATAATATACATTTAAAATATACAATACATATTTGCCTTTTTTATTTTGATTTTGCAAAATATTGAATAACAGAAAATAAAATAAAAATATATTTACCCTTGTTGATCCAACTATCAATACTGAAAATATAATAAATAAGGACTGCAAAATAGCAATTTTGCGCCTTTTTGAATAATATATGCATAATATTATAAATATGAAGCTTTTTATTAACTCCATAAAAGTCTTATTAACATAATAATAATGGATAATCTTATTAACTAATTGATTCCTTATTAAAATAACTGAAACAATAAAACCACTTAGCACAATTAATGTCGAAAATTTAAATTTTAATTTAATAATTATTTTATTAAAACTTTTAACAATTAACGGCATTTTATATAGAATATAGGCAATAATCATTTGAACATGAGCAAATATTGATAATATCTCACTTAAAATTTTAATTAATTTTTTATTATAACTTAACAAAGCTATTCCAAAAAGCAAAAAGCCAAATTTCAACCTTTCAGCAGCAAAATAAAGTATTAAAAAATAATAATTTGCAAATACTATAAATACTGCATTAATTTTTGAAGATCCCCATTTTCTTAATACCCTATAACCAACTATTCCTAAAATTGAATTAATAATTGACATTAATATATCTTTTTGAATTATTCTACTTCCTATCCATATAATAATAAAATGTACAATTTCTAATGAATCTAGACTTCTAGCATAAAATATATAAGCATCAAATAAACTATAATTTTTTATTTTATCATATACTTCTCTATATATTTGCTGGTCACTATATATATATTTTGAGCCTATTATATAACTATAAAAAAATAAAAATATAAAAATTAGAATCTCAGAAATATACTTTTTATTCTTCATTTTGCTATTCTTTATTTATTATTTGGCTTATTTCTATTTTTACTCTATCTTCCCATGAATATATTGCATGATTATTATTTCTCATCCTCAATTTAAAGCTTTTCTCTCTTAATTCAGTAATATTGATTTTATTAATAAAATCTGCAATATCATAAATCAATTCTTTTATATGAAATTCATCAAATAAAAAAATATTATTGTCTTCATTATCAATATTTAAAATTGATAAAAGATCTCTATTTTTAATTGTTATAATAGGCATATTTAAATATGCAGCCTCAAGTACAGCATTAGTTACATTGGTATCCTTATAAAGTGATAATAAAATATCATGCGTTAATAATATATCAGGAACATAATCATAATTTATTGGCCCTTTAATATTCACATTATTTTCTAATTTATATTTATTAATTAATTTTTTCAATCTTAAAATTTCATCTTGAGTTCCAAAACCATAAATATCTAGAATAAAGCTATCAACTTTTTTTTCATTTGCTAAGACATTAGCAACTTCAATGGCCAAATCAACTCTTTTCCATGATATTAATCTAGAAAGAGTCATTAAATGAATTTTATCATTTTCTATATCTATATATTTGGAGGCATTATTCTTGAAATTAAGTCTAGTATTTATTATAGTGCTAGATATTCCATTAGGAAGAAATATAATCTTATTTTTATCTACACCAAAATAATTCAAAACTATATCACCATGAGTACCATCATTCGTCATAGTAATATGATCAAAATATTTTAATTTTTTATATGCTATGTAATCCAAATAATAATCCTTAATATTTCTATTATTATTATTTAATAAATTAATTAAAACAGTACCTTGCATTTTAGCAATCAATTTTGATTTTATTGAAATTTTCTTTACGAGCAAAGCAGCTAATACGCCTCCAATTTCATAAGCACACACAATCTCTACATTTTTTATTTTCCTAGCTGTTCGGAAAAATAGAAAAATAAGAAATTGAAAAAAGGATGAATAATAATAATAAAAAAAATTATAAATGGTATATTTCGTATTAATTATTTCAATAGATGAATTTGAATTATTATTATTATCATCATTATTATTATTATTTCTTTTTATGAATTTTTTCAATACCCTATAAAGAAGCTGAGGTGTTCTAAATATTTCAATATTATCGAAAACTTTATAATCTAATTCAAATAAATCATAAAAATATTCGTCATCATGATAAGAAGTTATAATAACGACATGATAATATTTGCTATATTCTTTAATTGTTTCATAAAAAGATTGATTTCCCTTTTTATTAAAAAAAAGTGAAGTAAATACTATCATTGTATTCATGATTTCTTTAATAAAATCCCTAAAAGCATACAAAATATATTTAGAATTCTATAATTTAAACACTTTCCCATCTTCAATACTTACCCTCTTCACCGCATTCCTCATATCCACCACTAGCTGGGCTTTCTCTACAATATGCTCAACATCAAAGCAGGAATGATTGGTTGTAAAGACCACGCAATCGGCAGAAGCCAGGACTTCATCAGTTAGCTCCAGCCCCTTCCAATGATGGCCATGTTCGTCGGTCACCTCTGGGATATAGGGATCGTGATACAGAACCTTCGCTCCCTTATGGGCAACAAGACTCATCACTTCAAGAGCGGGGCTTTCCCGAGGATCATCGATGTCAGGCTTGTAGGCAACCCCAAGGAAAAGAATCGTCGAGCCATTCATCGGCTTTTTATGCCTATTGAGCGCAAACGCAATCTTATTCATCATCCGGTAGGGCTGAAGATTGTTGATCTTGCCAGCTGCATCGATCATCGTCAGGTCGAAATTAAGCCCTTTGGCAACATACTCAAGATAGAAAGGATCAAGCGGAATACAGTGCCCCCCAATACCAGGGCCGGGATAGAACGCCTGAAAGCCATAGGGCTTACTTTTCGCTGCCTCTATCACTTCCCAGATATTGATCTGCATTTTTCCTGCAAGGAGTGCAAGCTCATTGATAAGCGAAATATTCACAAGCCTGTAGGTGTTCTCAAGAATCTTCACCATCTCGGCCGCACGGGGAGAACTCACTGGGTACAGCTTTTGAATTGCTTTGCCATAAAGCGCCAAGGCAATCTTCTGCGCTTCCTCGCCCAAGCCACCCACTACCTTTGGCGTATTATCGGTCTTGTACGTCTTGTTGCCTGGATCCACCCGCTCAGGGCTGAAACAGAGCCAGAAATCCTCTCCTTCTTTCATCCCCGACTCGCGCTCGATGATTGGCTTCATGAACTCTTCGGTCGTCGTCGGATAGGTCGTGCTCTCAAGACTGATAAAGGTCCCCTTCTTCATATTCCTGCCGATATCGATGCAGGCGCTCTCGATATAGCTCATGTCGGGCTTTTTGAATTTATCTAGCGGCGTCGGTACGCAGATAATGATGGCATCGCACTCGGAAAGCCGCGAAACATCCGTCGTCGCGGAAAACAGTTTTTGCTGTACCAGGTTTGCTAGCTCCGCATCATCGACATCGCCTATGTAGTTGCGCCCCTCGTTGACCAGCTGTGCCTTCTTCTCACTCTTTTCAAAACCAAGAACCGTTATCCCTTTGCGAGCAAAGCTCACCGCCAGTGGAAGCCCCACATACCCAAGACCGATAATGCCAACCTTAACCGTATTGTTTTCAATTTTTTTAAGAAGCTCTGAAGATGCACTCATAGCAATTCCTCGATTCCTTGTTCAGTTTCTTTATATTTTTTCCCACATACACTGCAGGTTAAGTCATTCTCAAGCTTTGTGCCGCACTTGCATACCCATCCATGCTGACGAGCAGGACTGCCGTACACAAGCGCATAGGCCGGCACATCTTTCGTGACCACACTCCCCGCGCCCACAAAGCAGTACTCCCCCAGTGTTACTCCACACACAATGGTCGCATTCGCCCCAATCGAAGCACCCCGCTTAATCCGCGTTGTTTTATATTCATGCTTACGCTCGACAAAAGCCCTGGGGTTAATCACATTGGTAAAGACCATCGATGGACCACAAAACACTTCATCCTCAATGATGACATCATCATAGATCGACACATTGTTCTGCACCTTGACGCCATTGCCAAGCACTGCCCGCCCACCAACATTCACATTCTGGCCAAGAGAACAACGGGCTCCAATTTTTGCGCCACTCATGACATGGGAAAAGTGCCAAATTTTCGTGCCTTCACCAACTTCTGCACCCTCATCCACATAGCTGGACTCGTGGTGATAGTACACTCCCCCGCCAGAAGCAGGCTTTTCAAGTAGTTCCTTATTTCCCATAGTCACTTGCCCCTATAGAACGCTGTAATCGCATCGCAGACATACTCCACCTCATCATCGCGAAGCTCAGGATACATAGGCAGTGCCAGAATTTCCTTGCACACACGCTCGGCGACCGGAAAGTCCCCTTCCTTATAGCCCAGGTAGGCGAAGCATCTCTGCAGGTGCAAGGGCCGCGGGTAGTAGATCGATGTCCCAATTCCCTTTTCTTTAAGATACGCAGCAAGCTCATCGCGCTTCGGCACGAGGATATTGTAGACGTAGTAGACACCCTTGTTGCCTTCCACCACCTTCGGAATCCTCACCTCAGAAAGCCGAGAAAGCCGTTCGGTATAGTGCGCCGCATGGCGCGCTCTTGCTGCGATCGATTCCCGCGTAGTCTTGAGCTTGAGCCGCAGAATCGCCGCCTGCAGGGTATCGAGCCTTGAATTGTAGCCAATGTAATCATGGACATACTTCACCGAGCTTCCATGCACACGATAGCTCTTTATTTTCTTGTAGAGCTCTTCATCATCGGTCACCATGAGACCCGCATCGCCATAAGCACCTAAAGTCTTTGTCGGGAAGAACGAGTAAATCCCAATATCGCCGATCGTGCCTGCCTTCTTCCAGCTGCCATCGACTAAACTCTCCATACCCCAGGCTTCCGCAGCATCCTCGAGCACCTTGAGCTTATACGCGCGGGCAAAATCCATCACCTTCTGCATGGGAGTCGGCTGTAAAAAAAGATGCACCGGAATAATGCCGACTGTCTTACCCGTGCGCTTTCGCTCAGCGTCTTCAAGGTCCATGTTGAGCGTCTCTTCATCCATGTCGACAAGCACCGGCTTTCCCCCAAGGCGGGCAACGCAGGACGTGGAAGCAAAGAAGGTAAAGGTGGGTGTCAGCACCTCTGCCCCATCGCGAAAGCCAAGGATATCGGCACCGATAACCAGTGCATCACTGCCTGAGGCGACCCCCACTGCATAGCGGGCACCCAGGAATTCAGCCGCTTCTTTCTCGAAAGCAGCAACATCCTCTCCGAGAATGAAGTCGCCTCGCTCCATGACCCCAGACACTGCGGCGTCAAATTCAGCCTTACGCGCCTGGTACTCACGCGTTGACGTATAGAAGGGTACATTCATACTTTAACCTCTCATTTTTGCCAAGCTAGAAGAGCTTCCGCTATATGGGCTGCGGTTTTGCCATCTCCATACAATAGCGTTCTATCTCCATATTTCGGCATTGCAGCCAGAGCTCCAAGAATCGCTTTTTCTTCAGCGCCAACAAGCGTATTCCAGCCATGCTCGACAAGCTCGCGCCATTCAGTTGCATCGCGCAGGGTAATACAGGGCTTGTGGAAGAAATATGCTTCTTTCTGCACTCCCCCAGAATCGGTCACCACAAAGGAGCACCTATCCTCGAGGGCAAGCATTTCGAAGTACCCGACCGGCTCTATCGCATGAATATGGGATTTAAGCTCAAGCCCGTACTGCGCAAGTATTTTCCTTGTCCTCGGATGGACGGGAAACACAAACTCGATGCTGTCAAAGCGATTGAGCGCTTTCACAATGGCTGTAATGCGTGCTGGATCGTCAGTATTCTCAGCCCGGTGCAAGGTGAGCAAGGCAAAGGTCTCAGGCAGTGCGCGAAGCCGGGATTCGCTCTGTGCCAAAGCCTTGGGCCGATAATACAGCGAAGCTTCATACATGATATCACCGCACTGAATGACAGCCTTGCTGTCCGCAGAAGGATGAGCAAGCCCATGGTCGACAATGCCTTCCTTGGCAAGATTTTCTACAGCGGTATCCGTGGGACAGAAAAGCCACGTTGCAAGATGATCGGTAAGCCTGCGATTCTGCTCTTCAGGCATAACCATCATGTACGACCTCAGGCCCGCCTCCACATGCGCAACCGGCACATGGAGCTTGGAAGCGGCAAGCGCTCCCGCCAAGGTTGAATTCGTGTCCCCATAGACCAGGACAAGATCAGGCTTGCGATCGAGGATCAGTGTTTCAATGCCTGCAAGCATGGCACCTGTAACGGCACCATGAGAACCCGATCCGATACCAAGGTTGACATCCGGCTCGGGGATTTCCATTTCCCGGAAGAATATATCGGACATGTTTTCATCATAGTGCTGGCCGGTGTGGACGATGGTTTCATGGATTCTCTTCGCAAAAAGATTGTTTCGTACCTGGCGGCTGAACACGGCAGCTTTCACAAACTGCGGCCGGGCGCCGACGATAGTCATGATTTCAAGCATTAAAGGTACCTTTCATCTCGAGCGTCGAAAAATCGATGGGAAGCTCGACAGGTTGCCCAGTCTTCTGGCTCTTGTAGATCGCAAGGATGATCTCGAGCGCCTTCTTGCCTTTCTCGCCTGAAACAAGGGGTTCCCTGCCCTCTTCGATGGAATCGAGAAAATCGGCATAGAGGGCTGAATGCCCAAAGCCGTAGACGGTAGGCGGATCTTTTTCATCAGGATTTAGAACCTTGTCTTCGGTATCTCCAATCTCGGCTGCATCGGCAAAGCGCCAGGTTTCTATCTTATTGACCGCAAGGCCGCCGATCACTACACTGCCGCGCTCGCCAAAAAGGCTCAAGGTTTCATTTAGATTGGTCGGATAGATATCAGCTGAGCCTTCGATGATCCCTACCGCGCCGCTTGCGAATTCCACGATCGCCGCGCCGAAGTCCTCGGCTTCAATGGGACGCAGAAAGCGCCGCGTCACCGCCTGCACCCGCACCGCATCTTCCCCCATCATCCATTGCAGAAGGTCAATGCCATGCGTGCACTGATTCATAAGCGTGCCACCATCGAGCTCCCAGGTACCGCGCCAAGGCGCCTGCGCGTAGTAGCTTTCATTGCGGTTCCAGCGTACCTGGATTGAGCCATGAAGGAGCCTGCCAAAGCGGCCTGCTTCGAGCGCCTTGCGTGCTTTCTGCACAGGAGCATTGAAGCGGTTTTGGAAGCAGACTGCAAGCTTTTTGCCAGTACGCCGTGAAGCCGCTATCATAGCATCTGCGTCCTTCGTCGAGAGCGCCATGGGCTTTTCGCAGATCACATGGGCACCTGCTTCCAGGCAATCGATTGCAATTCGTGGATGGTATCCTGATTCAGTTGCGATGGCGCAGATGTCGGGCTTTTGCTCTTCGAGCATTGTACGATAGTCGGCATATACGGCTACTTGAGCAACTGGGAAGGCTTTCTGGTATTCGGCTTTGCGCTGTTCAGCACGTTCAAGTATAGGATCGCAAACTGCAACAAGCGAGAGTCTGTCTGCATTTTTAATGGCAGCTTCGATATGCTTGAAGCTGATGCGGCCGCAACCTATTATAGATAATTTTATCATATTCATGCAATGGCTCTATTTAATATTTTATTTATAATTTTAGATTATATTAAAATTTTATTATTTTTATATAATTCATATTTTTATTGCACTTAATACTTACATTATATTATTGTGAAAATTTTAATAATTAAATACCTATATTTTTTTCTAAAAATTCTTTGTAAGAAATTTTCCAATTACATTTCCAAAAATAATCATAATTAATATCTTTTTTTAAATTATAGCTTTTATTACTTATTATATTATATACTTCTTCTACATCTTTAAACCATATGACAATATTATTAGGTATATCAGCTCTTGAAACATCATTATCATATATAAATATTGGTTTATTAAATGGAAGCGCTTCGAAAATTGTCGTAGAATTATAGCCTATAATAAAGTCACTCTTAAATATTAATTCATAAATATCCCCATATTTGCTAATTTTAATTGATGAAATATTTTTTAATACTTCCCATCTATTTTCAAACGGTACTTCACCAGGATGCAACCTAAAAATAATTTGATATTTATTCTTATCTATTATTTCAGATAATTTTTTTGCAATTTCAACAAATATATTTGTAATTGTGCCTTGAGAAACCAATAAGATATTCATTTTTTTTTCTTTTACTTTTTTATCAGTCTCAGTTAAAGTATATTTATTTAAGGTGTATTTATTAATCATTGAGTCATAATGCGGATTACCTATAGAAATCTTAAAGGTTGGCAAGGTAATACAATTATTCCAATATTCTCCATATGTTAATATATAATCAGGGATATAATTTTTATATTCTTTTGAATTAAATAGTGCTTTTGAGCAATTATATGCTGGATGCTGGCTTGAAATTAATCCATGCTGAAATTCGCCAACTTTAATGCCTAGGTTTTTCGCTATTTTTATTAAATTAGCTTTATTACCATAGCTAGCACAATTTATAAATATAATTTTTGGATTAAGTTGAATTAATAATTTTTTATAAAGACTATTATAGTATTTCAACTTTTTATCAATTTTAATCAGCTGATTATATATGCTCTCAAGTTCTGGTTTACTTATATATTTTCCATATATTTTATTCAATAATTTAATAAACTCTGATATTCCTGAAAAATATTTATTATTATTAAATTTAGATTTAATTGTTGCTAATATTGAAATGTAATCTGCTGTTGCAAAATTTTTAAAATATCTTGGTAACCGATATTTTCTTCTATAGGAATTTTCTAAAATCAGTGTTGAGTCCATATATTCTAAGGAAAAATAATCATGAAGTCTATTAAAATATTTTCCTTCTACTATTTGGTTATTTGCAACTGCTTCTGAAAAGATTACAATAGGAAAATTATAATATTTAAAAGGATTGAATTTTATATTTGTCATGGCATAAGAAATAATATCTTTAGCATTTGACTTATCAATTTTAGCATGCGGAACACTCAGTTTGTTATATTTAAGAATAATATTTGTTAGAATTTCATATCTTATCATCGGCCATATCAGCATATTTTCACTGGAAAACTCGAACATGAGTAATTCTTCTGTTTCTAATTGTAATAAATCTTCAAGATTCATATTTATAACACCATTAGACAATTTTATATATTTTTTTAGCTGTTAAAAGTTTTAGCTTTCCATAATTTCCAAGGCATTTTAAAAACTCTATTTGATAATATCCATGTTAAGATAAAAAATAGCATATAAGAAATCGCATATGCCTGGCCTGCACCAATGGCTCCATTTGCCTTCGTTAGAATTATTGTCAAAGGAATGTTGATTAGGCCACAAGTAATTGTGATAGCAGCAAGAATATGGGTCTTATATGCATAAAATATATAATTTGTTACCATATAGTACATTCCATTGAATGCAGCTCCTATTGCAATCCAACGTATTATTGGAGCGCTTTTGCTAAAATCTTTTCCAAGAAGAATTTTGACTAAATATGGGGAGCTTATTCCTAGTATTAGCGCAAATATAAATACAAGTATAAAATATAAATAAGTGAATTTTACAATTTTCAACTTAACTGCATCATTATTCAAATTTAGTTTTTCATACAACCATGGAGCATATGCTCTATTAAATGAATCTTCGATGATACTAAGAATTGTTGCAATTTGAAGGGCTGCAGTATAAAGTCCCGTATCAGCAAGTCCGAGCGTATTTGCTATTACCAGCCTGCTAAAAAATGATATTAATAGGCCACCCACCGCATGAGGAATCAGCGGAACTCCAAATTTCAGAGACCTTATGATATATTTTATAGATATTTTCGCTCTTATATATTTGAAAATCAATATTAAAAGTGCAACAGCCCCAATCGAAACTGCTGCAATCAAATTCGCATATATTCTTCCTTGCCATCCTTTTTTCAGTACTACTACCAATGCTATAGATAATGTTACATTTATTACAGTCTGACTGATTTGAAAGGCAGAAAATTTGACTGCTTTTTTTTGCGCTTGATAGATTGACAAAAGAAATGCTAGAAATTGCAGAAACAGAGAAGCAAGAAGTACAGTCCAGATATATTCGCTTGGAAACTTTGTTAATAAGAATATATCGTTAGAAAAGATTGTGCAAATTATAGATACAATAAAGAATGAAATTATGGTGATAGCTAAACAATTAAAAACATATGTCTTGAAATCAACCGCCTTATTAAAATATTCTCTATTTATTGCTCCCTGCAGATTTATTCCAATAAAAATGCTAAAAATAGAAATCAATATACTATAAATTGATACTATTCCATAATCGCTTGGTGTAAGTATTCTCGTAAGAATTGGCAGTAATAAAAATGGAATTGCTGAATTAATAATTGATGACAGGCTATATGTAATAGATCCTTTCGCCAAGGAATTATTGAATATTTTATTAAAAATTTCTTTGCTCTTCTCCTTTTTTAACATTTATAAGCTTTCCCCATCGTGAAATTTTATTACCGATTCTGCAATCGCAAAATCCAATGCTGTATCTATATCAATGCTTCTTTCTTTTGGCATTATGAATGCATATATTTTTTCAGGTATGAAAAATGTACGCCTTACTTTAAAATCATCTGTTTTCGATATATATATGGCCCCATTTATGCGATAATATGTTGGTAAATCCTGGCTGCGTAATTTTGCAATACTTTCATTAATAAATCCAACCATTGAATGATCAGGGGGCAAGGTATTTTCCCATAGCGGTGAATGATCGGTTTCACATACAGAAATTATACTGTTCGCATCTTTTTCAATGCACAATTCAAACGCTGCGTCGATATCAGTGTTAGTCCGTAAAGGTGAAGTCGGCTGAAGCAGCACAATATAATCATAGTAGTCATTTTGCGAATCAAGATTCTCTAAAACATGCATAACCACATCAGCGCTGGTTGCGGTATCACTTGCCAGCTCAGGAGGCCTCATGAAGGGTACTGAAGCGCCGGCTTTTCTTGATATTTCAGCGATTTCAGCATCATCAGTACTTACAATCGTTTTATCGATATAGACAGAAGCAAGAGCAGCTTCTATGCTCCACACAATGAGAGGCTTTCCGGCAAGGGGCAGGACATTCTTGCGGGGCAACCGTTTGCTCCCCCCTCTTGCAGGAATAATCGCAACAACTCTCTTATTATTTATCATAGTTTTCGGCAATATTCAGCCTATCCAAGGCATTTCTATATTCTTCCCATTGGCCGATATCGATATATTCACCTTCATTGATAGGATAGGTAAATACAGGCTTGTGATCATCCATGAGCAGCTGAATCAAATCAGTCATATGGAATACTTGGTTTTCAGGAATATATGAAAGGCAGCGCTTATCAAGAATATAGACGCCCGTATTGATAGTAAAACTGTATTCGGGTTTTTCCTGGATTCTTTCTACCTTGCCGCCATTCGAGAAATGGACGACGCCATAGGGCACAATATTGTGTTGCAAGGCTGAAATGATAGTAAGCCATGAACCGCTCGACCTATGAAAATCCAGTACATCGGAAAAATCTGCTTTGACGATGATATCGCAATTCGAAACAAAAAAGCATTCCGGTGCATCATCGAGAAAAAACCTGAGACTTCCCGCTGTACCAAGAAATTCTTTTTCCCATATATACTTGACATCATAGGATCGGTCTATGCCGTCAAAATAGGCACGAATCATTTCACCACGATAGTTCAGAGTAAAATAGTACTGGGTAATGCCATTCTGCAAAAACTCATCGATAATGTGTTCGAGGACTGTTTTTTCGCCAATGGGTATCAAAGGCTTGGGAAGCACACTGGTAAAAGGTTTCATGCGAGTACCTTTACCGCCAGCCATGATTACAAGAGGAACATTGACTTTTTTTCTTGTCTTTCTAGGAAAAACCTCTCCAGAAAAAAATTCGGTCCAGGTAATATACCTTAAGACTTCTCTATCTCTGGTAAGTATAGGAATCAAGCTAAAGCGCTTATTTAGAAAGAGCGCTCGTGCTTCTTCTGCATCGAAATTGTCTTCATACAAAACACTTGGCTTTGGATTGAAAACCCCTTCGATAGTATCTTTTAGCTCTTTCCCTGCAAGAATAGCTCTTCGAATATCTCCATCTGTAAGTGTACCAATGAGTCTCTTTTCTTCATCAAGGACAAGAAGTACACCTTCGCCTGAGTTATTGAGTTTTTTGAGAGCTTCTCTAACAGATGCTTCTCTATTAATAAGAATGGCGCTTAAAGGCATATCAAATTAATCCTATTATTATATATATTAAAGTAAAATATTTTATATTTATTTGCAGTAGAGTTCAGTAAATAAATTGCCGAACTCTACTATGTTATTTTATAGATTTGCCCAAACAGGCTGTTTCAAAACCCATTCACCAAATTTATTCTTTTCGAAAAGATCACGATTATATAACTTATCAACAATTGCCCAAAATTTTGATTCAGAATATCCAAGGAATTCACAAAAATCTCTTACGCAGAGAGGATCCAATTTGTGATCATGTTCCTTTACCAACTTGATTGCTTGCTCTCTTGTAATTAAACCATACCGAATAAAGCGAGAAGCATAATCGGTCGCGCTAGCATGTCCAAATTTAGGATATTTTAGCCATGAATGTACAAGATAAGCGCGCGAATCCACTTGGTCAAAATTCTCTACATGATGAGTTCTATCCCATTCATGAGTTAGATCGTGAAATCCGCGGCTTTTTGCAAATTGATAATTAGCATAGCTATTCCATTCCACAAAATAGCTGAGATAGATAGGATTTAAATTATTAAGATCTTTTTCTGATGGTGGATCAAAAAAGTTTAGATCTCGATAGCTAACGCCATCACCAATTAGCTCAGAAGTATCAATGCCAGAAGCAACACCATTAGCTATCTGATCCTTTGCAGAATATGTTTCCTCTTTTTGATAGCCTCCATATTCATAATTTACATTTTCTCCATAAACAAGAAGAGGAGTATTATACTTTACTGCCATATGGAGAGGAAAAGTATAAATATATCGATCGATAAAATATGTCGGTTTTCCATATTTTTCAAATGTTTTTCTCATTATGATTTTTTGAGCTTTTATATTAGGCTTAAGGCTAATAATATCACATCCAAATGTCTCTGAAATATTTTTAATATTATGCATTCCAGCTTCTGTCATTGGGAAATTATCTTCAACAGTAACCAATAAGGGGTTCATCCCCAGCACTTCTTTCATTATATATGTTTGGAAATGGCTATCTTTTCCGCCTGAAACTGCAATCATGCAATCATAACCATTAGGACCATTCATACCGCGATACTTGTCACACAATTTTTTTCAGTTCATCAAAGCGCTTTTTATAATCAACATTTTTTCTGTTTTCATATGCCTGACAGGCAGAACAAACTCCATCAGCATCAAAAGAAATCCCTGGCCTCGTATCTGGCATCACACAGCGCTTGCAATACTTCATGTTTCTACTCCTTCTTCAAAATATTTGATAAAGTTTGATAATAATCAAATAATTATCTTATAAATATTGGATTTTTTGGCTAACAATGTCAATATCATAAAATGATTTTTTAATATTATATAGATCTGCTCTCTTCAATATTTGCATTATTTGCTTTGATGCCTCCCCATTTCCATAGGGATTCTCTACATTTTTCAACTTTTTTTGAAATTCTTCAGTGTGCAGCAAATTAATGGCTTTTGACATAGCCTCAACGGTCGGGTCGCAATCAATCACGCTTTCAGGTTTTATTCTGCCCTTTTGTCGATTGCCGATATTAATGGTTGCAATTTTAAATGAAGGCGCTTCTATAATACCGCTTGAGGAATTCCCAATTACTGCATCCATATATTTCATAGTAGATAGATAGAGAAGCTGTCCCATAGATGTAAAAGAGACTGCATTATCATGCCTGGATACATAATCATCTATAAGATTATTGATTGCCCTGCCTTCTGTATCTGCATTGGCTTTTGTAAAAATAATCAAAACATCTCTATCTTGTTTCTCAAGAGTCTCTAACAAATTCTTGAAATACAATATGGATTTTTCTTTTGCCAGCGTCTCCGGATGAAAAGTAACCAAGTAATTTTTTGATTTAAACTTTATCTTCAATATTTTCTCCAATTCTTCTTTTGATAAAAGAGCCATCTTTTTGATATTATCAATCCCTAATGCTCCTACATTGAAAACTGTGTCCGGATGTTCTCCTAATTGAATAACTCTTTTTCTATATTGTTCTGTAGAAGTAAAATGAATAGATGCCATTTTTGTTATTGAATGTCTGAATCCTTCGTCAAAAGCACCTTCAGTGGTTTCGCCTCCATATAGATGAGCAATACTTATCCTATTTATATAGCACGCAACCGAAAAAGCAAAAGCCTCATATCTATCTCCAAGCACTATAACAATATCAGGCTTTAATCGTTGCAAAGCATCTGCATAGCTTATTATCCCAACTCCTACAGATTTGCATATTCCTGTTGCTGAATCTGAACTTAATAACATTTCGATTTTTTCATCAATAGTATATCCATCTTTTTCAATTTCATGAAAAGTAAGCCCGAACTCCGGCGAAAGATGCATTCCAGACGCTACAATTTGCAATTGAAAACTCTCATTATCTTTTATTTCATCCATTAGAGGCTTAAGTAGACCATATTCCGCTCTAGAGCCAGTAAATATGCATATTTTTTTTATTATTTTTTTATTTTTCACTCTATTACCTCATCTTCTTCATAATCGCGATTAGCCTGCTTCCCAAGAATGCTGTGCCATTGCATGGGCGATATACCTGTTCCCGGACGTTTCACTGATAAATTTTCTTCAGTAAAAGCCTCTCCAAATTTTATTTTTTTTGCAGCTACAATGCTTTTTCTAGCAATCACTATATTCTTTATTTCCGATGAAGAAGGCTTCTTTATTCCATCACCCATTGCTTTTTCAACATTTCTTATCGCACTTACCATATTTGCTAACTCAATAGGTTCTAGACTTGCCTTATGGTCAGGACCCTCCATGTTTCTATCAAGTGTAAAATGCTTTTCAATTACCTCAGCACCCATAGCGACTGCTGCTATCGGTATTTCTAGGCCTGGAGTATGATCAGAATAGCCAATCCTAATTTTAAATGCTTCTTTAATAGTCAACATCGCTCTTAAATTTACATCTTCATATGGAGTTGGATACTCAGTATTGCAATGCAATACAATAATATCTTCCTTTTTGGTACCCGATTGAATTAAAATATTTAAAGCCGCCTCAATTTCTCCAAGATTTGCCATTCCTGTAGAAATTATTATTTTTTTCTTTAATTTGCCAATTTTTTCAAGGTATGGCAGGTTAGTTATTTCTCCGCTGGGAATTTTAAATATATCGAGACCCAAGCTTGCTAAAAAATCAATGCTTTCCAAGTCAAAAGGGGAAGAAAGAAAAGAAATTTCTTTTTCTCTGCAATACTTATAAATCTCTTCAAAAGCCTCATAGCTCAGCTCTAGTTTTTTTACCATATCAAGCTGTGATTCGTTTGTATTTGTGAATCGCTTTTGATATTCAGCCTTATCAGCAAATTTGCTCACAAGCTTTTCAGTTTTGAATGTTTGAAATTTGACGGCATCTGCCCCGGCTTGCTTGGCTGCATCAACAAGCTTTTTTGCAAGTTCAAGGCTGCCGTTATGATTTACTCCTGCCTCCGCAATTATGAATGTTTTCATTTTGCAATACTCCCAGCTTTTATGAAGCTATTGGGCGGTATAAAGATGTACTGCTTCGTGGTAGCATTACTGCCAATAAAGCTCCCTTTCCCCACATGCACACCACCATTGACTATTGCACCTGTCGATATATGGCAATGGTCTTCAACAACAGCGTCATGCTCGATAAGAGCTTTTGAATTGATAATGCAATTCTTGCCAATTCTGCTGCCTGCATTGATTATTGCGCCATGCATAATGACGCTTCCTTCGCCAATATCCGAATGCGATGAAATACATGCATGAGGGGATTTAATAATTGGCAGTTCAAATCTGTATTTCTTCAAAACATCATATATTTTTTCTCGAATTTCGCTCGTATATATCTGGCCAACAGTTATCAGAGCATATTGATATTTTTCTCTCAATTTTTCTATATCGGAATCTGTTGCGATAATCTTGTAGTCTAATACACTTTCGCCGAGTTTCTCCTTTTTATCGACTATGCCAGCAATTCTGAATATTCCTTCTGATTCAATTACATCGATGACAGACTTACAATGCCCCCCGCCACCAAACAAAATTATTTCCTTCATTACAGAGCCTTTGACAATTTCATCCCACTCTCACACTGCTCGGCACATTGACAATCCTGTCCTCAAGCCACAGAGAATTTTCAAGCGGTCCTGCAAAACTCTCTTTGTACATCGGCAATTTGTTCATGAGCACCCAGATAGGGCGCGACTGTACGCCATTCGCGTTGCTATAGGCGAGGAATTCCTCACGTTCAACTCTATCGGTTACGAGCATTGCATTGAGCCAGTAATTGGAATGCGTCCCGGGCATTTCATGAATGAATTGCACTCCATTTTTTTTGCCCCATTCTGCATAGAGCTGTGCTGTTTCGCGTTTGTTTTCAATTATGTAGTCGATGCGCTCCATCTGCGCAAAGCCTATTGCCGCGTTGATATTGGGCATGCGGTAGTTCCAGCCCAGTTCATCATGAAAAAACTCCCACTGATGCTTCCGCTTTGCAGTGGTAGAAATATGGCGCGTCTTCTCGGCGATTGCGTCATCGTTGGTAAGTATCATGCCGCCGCCACCGGTGGTGACCGGCTTGTTGCCGTTAAAGGATAAAACGGACGCAATTCCGAAATTGCCGGTATGGGTACCTTCCGCAAATGTACCCAAGGATTCGGCCGCGTCTTCGATCAAGAGCAATCCCCATTCTTCGCAAATGGCCTTGATTTGCTGTATGCGGCAAGCGAGCCCAAAGGTATGCATCGGCATAACGGCGAATACTTTTCTTCCGGTTTTCTTGTTATAGCATCCATCTTCCCGCTTTTCGATATTCTGAGAAAGGAACTCAGAAAGCGCAATTGGACTCATGCCTAATGTGTCTTTGTCAACATCGATAAAAACAGGCTCTCCGCCAGCATGCTTGATACCATTCGCCGTCGCAACAAAGGTCAAAGCCTGTGTAATTACTTCATCCCCGGGCTTCAGGCCCGCAGCGATAAGTGCAATCTGGATGGCTGCGGTTCCGTTGACCATCGCAATTGCATGCTGGGCACCGGTATAAGCTCTTATCAAATCCTCAAATTTGGTAACATAGGGGCCTACATACGAGACATAGGTGCTGTTTATGCAATCCGCCAGATATTCCTTCTCTTTTTCCTGGAATCTGGGCGCATGGAGAGGGACCGGATTGTCATTCGGGTAAAGAGACTTGATAAATGAAAGCAAATCATACAAGACTGTATTCATATGCCGCCTCATACATTGTAGAGATTGGGTTTATACCTGCCAAGATTCTCGGGCAAGCGAAACCATGCAATTGTCTCGGCGAAACCCTGCTTTAAGTCATATCGAGGGCGCCAATTGGTCATTCTCATGATTTTCTCGCTCGAACCCAAGAGGCGGTCAACCTCGCTCTTTTCTGGCCTCAGGCGCTGATCCTCGGTAACAATATGCGCTTCCGGCAGTATCTGTGAAATGAGCTCGGAAGCCAGTTCCCCTATGCTTATTTCTTTCTGTGTCGCGATGTTGATCTCTTCGCCAATCGTATTGTCAGATTTTGCAATTTCAATGAACCCTTGTACAGTATCCTTGACATAGACAAAATCCCTGGTCGGGCGAAGATTTCCCAGCTTTATTTCTGTTTGACCGGCAAGCAATTGCGTAATGATAGTGGGAATGACAGCGCGAGCGGATTGGCGGGGGCCATAGGTATTGAATGGCCTTACGATTGTCACGGGCATATTGAAGCTTCGATAAAAACTCTCGGCAAGGCGGTCTGCACCTATTTTGGTCGCGGAATAGGGGGACTGGCCCTGAAAAGGATGCTTCTCATCAATAGGGATATATTGGGCGGTACCATATACTTCCGAGGTTGAAGTCACCAGTACCCTGGGAGTATTCAAGTTCCTCGCAGCCTGCAAGACATTGAGGGTCCCTTTGATATTGGTATCTACATAGCTGTCGGGAGAATGATAGCTGAAAGGAATTGCGATCAATGCGGCTAAATGAAAAACAATATCCATGCCTTCCATTGCCTTGCGGACGCCATTCGGATCACGTATGTCGCCGGGAAATACTTCTATTTGCTTGAGTTTTTCAGGCGGGAATGTATCAAGCCAACCCCAGGAATTGAAGCTATTGTAGAAAACAAACGCACGAACCTTGGCGCCTTGATCGAGAAGCGCTTCTACCAAATGGCTGCCGATGAAGCCATCGGCGCCAGTGACGAGGACGGTTTTATTGTTGAGATGCATAGATGATTTCCTTGATGTTAAAGAAGATTAGGTATTTTAATACTCTATATTTCGATTTTTTGGCATAAATTATTGCAGGATTGCGCTCGATTTCTCTCGCCTTTACCCTCGTTGTATGAAGAAACAGCAAATTCATTCACTTACCGCGCCCTTTTCAGCCTGGCGTGGCGTGTGCGGGAGAAGCATGACACCGAGAGCCCTTGGCCGCGGCCGAAACACGCTGACCTTGGACACCTCGGTTTTGGAATGTTCAGTTTGTGAACATTCGGAACTATAGTACAGGTATCGGCAAAATGCAAGTGAGGCTCCACACTTTTTTCTGCCGCTCAGCGAAGCCATCCCTAGTATACTTCCGTGAACCACGCCTCCGTGTGGCCTTACCTCCTTTGCCGTGCTATAGTCGGATACTCACACCGCACACCCGGAGGCACCGCGCGATGCAGCACACACCGACACAGGGCAAGCGCTGGCTTGTCGCCAGCATGGGAACCCTGCTCCAACTCTGCCTTGGTACCGTCTACGCTTGGAGCTATTTCCAGAAACCCATCATGGAGCGCTTCGGCTGGTCCAACAGCCAGACCGCCTGGACATTCAGCATCGCCATAGCCGCCCTCGGCCTGGCCGCCGCCTGGGGCGGGATGAACCTTGCGAAATACGGCCCGCGCAGACTCACCCGCATCGGGAGCATCCTTTTTTCCGCAGGCTACCTCCTCGGCACCCTGGCATTTGCCCTCAAAAGCCTTGCCCTCCTCTACCTGGGCTACGGGATTATCGGCGGCATCGGGCTAGGATTGAGCTACGTCACCCCTGTCGCGACCGTGGCAAAGTGGTTCCCGGACAAAAAGGGCCTCGTGACCGGCATGGTAATAATGGGGTTTGGCTTTGGCGCGCTCTTTATGTCGAAGGTAGTGGCGCCCGTCTTTATGGCGCTGGCTGGCGCGCTTGGGCGCGGCGGCGCAAGCGGCGGTGGGCGGGCGGTTATGGGAATGGCTGGGGGCGGGCATGGTCGGGGAGGCGCAAGCGGCGGTGAGCTGATCGCGCGGGCGGTTGTGGGAATGGGCGGCGGCGAGCTTGCGCGGGGCGGCGACCTCGTCTTCGTCTTTCTTGGCATCGGCGTGCTGATGGCGGTGCTCACCTTTCCGGCGGCTTCGTTCTTGCGGAATCCGGGGGAGGGGGTGCGAGAGGGAGCGGGTCCACAGGGCGCGGCACGGTCCGGGCGTGTCGCAGCCAAGGGCGCAGCGCGAGCGGCACCTACGGCTGGCCGGGGCAATGACGCGGCTCAAGAGGGAAAGGGCGCGCCTGAAGGAAGAAGCGCGCTTGAAGGCCAACGCGCAGCGCCGGCGCAGGTCAGTTCCGGGGAAATTCGGGGGGCGATTTTTTCTGCACGATTCGGGATTCTGTGGCTCGTGTTTTTCCTCAACATCACGGCGGGTATCATGTTCATCTGCTTTCAGTCTCCGATGATCCAGGACATGGTGCATGCGCAGAGCCCCGGCAAGAGCGCCGCGGAGCTTGCGGGTATCGGGGCGTTGCTGATGGCGCTGGGGTTCGGACTGTCGTTTTTGCTGAGCGATGGGGAAAGGTTTAAAAAGGGGGTCTGACCCCGAGAGTCAACTACCACCACCAAAGGTGGTGGCTTGAAGAAGAATGGCCTCTAAAAGAGGCCATACTCCTTCGAGTTATTCTCCTCTATCAGTTCGTTCTCTTCCTGATATTTCACATATCGCCGTATCTTTTCTTCGTCCATCTCTATTGTCGTGACACAGTATCCTCGACTCCAGAAATAGTTCCCCCAATACGGCTTCTTCTTTAGCTCATGCTTGTCTTTGAACAGCGCAATGGCCGTCTTCCCTTTCATTATCCCCATCAGCTCTGATATCGATACCCTCGGTGGCATGCTCACCACCATATGCACATGGTCTTTCATTACGTTGAGTTCCAGTATTTCTACATCTTTCCATTCGCATATCGCTCGTATCTTCTCTTCTACTCTTTTCGCTATTTCTCCTTCGAGAATCCGGTACCTGTATTTCGGCGTCCATACGATATGGTAGCTGCATTGATAGACCACATGCGCAAGCTTCTTCCATTTGGCCATATCTCTATTGTATGGCAGCTCCATCTGAAGGCATAGCCAGTCAGTACATTACCACCGCCATAGGCGGTGGATTATCAAGTTTGATTTAAAAAAAGGGGTCTGACCCCGTTTGTGAATTGTCGTTGTTGCTGAACTTTTTTACGTACTGATCGAGTATTTCATTTATCATGGATTGATATTTCACCTTATTCTTTTTAGCCGATTTCTTGAAGAATTCGACGCTTTGCTTGTTCAAAGAAATCGTAATTTTGACTTTGAGCGGCTTTTTGGCCAACTGATCAGGTGGCGGAAGAAAGTCAATGACTCTTTCGCCAGATGTAATAGCTTCACTTATATCGTCGGGTGCGTCAGTATAGATTATTTTCTTGCTCATAGCGTTTCTTGCCCTCCCTCCAATATCCGGCTCCAAAAATGCGGATATTATTAGCACGAATGGTAAACCTCACAGTTGCAATTCCATTTCTGGTTTTCCCTATACAAAAATATCTTTTCTCAGACCTCGAATGCTTTTCATCTACAATGATAATTCTATGCATATCCAAAAAGGCTCCTTTGGCTTCTTCAAAAGAAACTCCATGCTTTTGGATATTGATTTGGTTTTTGTTCTCATCCCATTCAAAGGTAATAGTGAATTATACATACAATTTGCCATACTTTCAATATATATTATGTAGAAATTTGGGGTCTGACCCCGAGTTTTAAGCCATGTTGCTTTCTCCTTTGTACCAGTTGGCGGAGCGCGCGTATCGAAGGGCGGGAGCAGCGCTCGAGCAGTATTTCGATGCCAGAAAAGTCGATGCGACTGAATTCGTCTTCATCGATGCGCATGTTTTCGAACAGGTGGGCTTCGATTTCTGCGGAGCGGACAGACGGATAGCGAAGAAACAAGGTATCGAACAAAGCTTTTGCAGGGCTGGCAATCATGTAGCTCCGCGTGCTGTCTACGGGCTCGTACTGCGAGCCTGGAGCGAAGCATCGTTCGGGAAGATGCGCATAATCAAATATGCCCACTGGCGTGCTGTACCGCTTTTTTCTGCCTGTGGTGACCGAGGTGATGACCCGTACAGCCTCCGGTATGAGGCCATGGTGCTGGAGCGCGTATTCCAGCGAGACATACGAAGGCCCATAGATGAGGTTGGCGAGGATTTCTTTTGAATACGGAATAGAGGTGGTAGTCGAAAGGTAGAGCCCCTTCCGGATGCGTACAAGCTCCCCAGAACGCAGAAGTTTTGTCACCTTGTCGCGCGGATACGCATACCCCTTGAGCCTCTCCATGAGCTGGAGGTAGTCAATCTCCGGAACATCAAAGCTGATATTGCGCATGCTCTCTCCATTTTTGTCTTCTATGTCGACATTTTATCGACATAGAAGACAAAAAGCAAGGGGCGGCGTAGAGATGAGAGACGCGTGCGACACGAGCGGCAAAAGCAATGGATGGCGCAAACGCGCGGGTGCGTGGCGGTGAGGGGTGCGGGCGTGGTGGGAAGTGCAGTGTGGCCTTGGGGGCGGGGGGCAAAGTTTTAAAAATGGGGTCTGACCCCGAGATTTCACTTCGCGAGGCTGTTGGGGCGGGTGTGAAGGATGTCGAGGGCCATGATGGTCAGGTTCTTGAAAAAATCGTCAGGATTGGGGGTGATACGCCATTTAATCGCTTTGAACATATCGCGGGGAAAGGTGGATATGATGTCTGCGATGGTTATGGCATCAAGGCCGGCTTCTTTTGATTCAGCCTCCTGCAATGCGACAGCCCAGTCGAATTGGTATGAACAAGCGATAAAATAGAGATCTGCGATGTCTTTTGGCTCCAGGCGGTAAAGTGCGGTAAGTTTGTTGGAAAGGATATTCCTGACCGAATCGATTCGTGGATAGAGCGGATGCGCAATGCATTCACCAAAATGCGCGGCCACGTCGTTGACAAAATCCAGCTTCAGATTTGTTTCTCCATCGCGGACGACTGCGTGTGTGTATGCTTCGTGGCGGATGATGCTTCCTTTCACGAACTGGTATCCGGCATTTTCAAGCGCGGAAAGGGATGCTTCGACAATCTCGTTGAAATGCTCCACGGAATTTCCGAAAAGATCGAGGTCGTCTGAATATCGGTGGTGGAAATAGATTCTACTGAGCGCGGTACCACCGGTGAGAGAAAGTACGCTGCCGCAAACGGGCGCGAGCGTTCGGAGAATCCCATTCTGAA
>Ga0228535_1001501_pt1 | contig 34489 bp, 34 predicted proteins | sample SJ1metagenome_FD_168457 | JGI IMG/M metagenome (GOLD analysis project Ga0228535, IMG submission 168457) | Enriched culture of PCE-dechlorinating microbial communities from Ithaca, New York, USA - SJ1 | ecosystem: Engineered > Modeled > Simulated communities (microbial... > Unclassified | place...
ATAATACATCTCTTCCGGCAGCGGCATCAGGCTCAATCCTCTCTATCATATAGCTGTAAGCAGGATGGCTGAAATCGGTAAAGATGGTATCCCGACTTAAGAAATTGGCATTCGTGTATTCCGCAAGCCCTATTGCCGTCTGTATCGTAATGTCGGGATTGGCGCCGGTAAATTGATCGGTATCGAACAGATTGGGAATTAAAAAAGAGTAATCGTTTGGCACAAAAAAACTTACCGAATATGTATTAATTTGCACCTGATCTTTTATATTATTTTTTGCCCACAACTCATAATCATCACCTCCGAAATCGAGAAATGACAAATGCGCATCATTCCGTGTGTGAGCAGGTACAGACATATCCTGCAACAAATGCATAATCTGGCCTATACCTCTAAATGCTCTGGCATAATTTATATCTCTGGTATACTTGTCTTTGGATGTTAAGGCTGCATAATAATAGGCACGTACATCATCCCAGGAATAGCTCTCCGGACTTTGTATCCCTACCGGCAAGGTAGCCCAAGCTAATGCCGAAGGATTTAAATCTTTAAGCCCACGATTTGTTATCGGATTATGAAAATGGTTAAGTGGCCGTAAATCCTTGTCCTCATACTCACCGCCATCGCCGATAGACTTTAGAATCATTTTTTTATTGATCTCTGTTTCGACACCATCATTAAATCCGAGTTGATTTTTTAAATATGTTTGAAATGAGAAATTACCATAGCTTGAGTTTTTGTCGGCAATTATTTCGTTTATTACACGATGTGTTGTTTCATTGAAGGCCAGCGACTCATTTGATATTATAAGAACAGTAAAGTGTACTAGGAATAAAAACAATAGGAATATTCTATTATTTCGGGGAACCGTATTCATTCTACCTCTCCTTTCAAGCCGCGATTTTTTCTATCTTGATTTATCGCTTCATATAGAAGCGGTAGCTGTCGAGCTCCATATCCAGAAGGTATTCCATATGGAGGCATTGCCTTTTTAGGTAACACCTTCCTCAACTCCATAATACCTAAAATGCCTTTCCATTTTATGTAGCTTCTGTCTTCCGATTTACCAGCTTCAATTTCTGATGCCTCGCCGACCTTGCCGGAAGAAAAGTAGGACTCTATTAAGATGGGCTTAATATGCGTCGGCCCATAACTGGCCATGTAACCAGGTTTGTAAAATATGAATCTAACCCCGGCATCCGAATTGGCTAAGCTAAATGATTTTACCGGAGGAAAGTGAAACTCTCCTTTGCTGTCTGTCAGTGTTTCTTTCGCTTTATATATATATGAATTAGGACCGCCCGGACCGCCGATCAGAGGCCACTTGTCATATAAAATTACCACTACTGCACCTTCTATCGGTTGCTTCGTTTCCGCATCGATAACCCTCCCGCGAAATTCCGGCTTAGAATAAATCAATCCGGAATGCGCCAACACCGAAGAAAACAACATTGCGACTGTAACGATTAAGATAATATATTTTTTCATTATCCACGCTCTCCTTGTTTAGAATTCCTCAATGCACCACAGGCCGTTCTGATCTTGAATGAAAACGACCTGATATAAAAATCCCCTGCCGTTTTCCGTCGTTTCCAACTTATAGTATGCTCTGGTGCCGTAAATGGATTCAAAGTTAAATCCTGTATAGTTAGCCACTATCGCCGGCAATTGATCGCCCAAAACATCAAACATCATCTGATATTTCGCTCTATTGGCCGGAAGGATCAGATTCAGCGCCGCAGTTTTATCTCCTCTCTGTAAAGCATCGGTTAAGTTTTGCCATTGCGAACGGAAAAGAGCATCTATCTGCGTAAGCGAAAGCACCGTCACCGACACAGTATCCTGATATACGATATTATCAGGTCCGGTTACTTCCGCCGTGATATAGTAAATTCCTTCTGCGGTAATTCTGAACTTGTATTCATCAGGGTTAGTACTTGCTATCCTCTCGACATTGCCCGGCCCGACATACGTAAACACTGGATTGTTAATAGTGAAAGAACCGTTTATGTTTAAAGTGACTTCCAAAGGCGATATGCCGGCTCCGGGATAAGACTTGATACGGATATGATTTGCTTCTCTATCGGCATTGATGGTAACTGATTTTGTTGCCGAAACTCCCGTAGAGTCCGCGGCAATTACATTTATCGTATTTGCTACTTCGGTCAGTGGAACATTATTGGCAACAAATTCATTATTGAATACTGTTGCGATCACTTTTCCGTAAACCACAATTCCTGTTTCCTTGCCTAAACCATTTGTAACTGTTCCTCTTACCAATATGCTGTCGCCGGTTATGGAGGAACCATCGGTAGGCGAAGTTATTGTTACACTGATATGACCCGCCACTGTAACCGTCGCGCTTTCCGTGGCTGTACCTCCGGCACCCGTGGCAGTAATGGTATATGTGGTTGTTTGTGTCGGTGATACTGCCTGCGTGCCGTTTACGGCAACAGTTCCGATACCCTGGTCAATAGAACATGTTGTGGCATTTGTAGAGCTCCAGGTTAAAGCGCTTGCTTCTCCGGCATTAATGGATGTGGGGTTTGCCGATATCTTAACCGTGGGAGGAGGGCTGCCTTTTCTTTTAATGACAACGCTTAAAGAAGAATGCAGTCGGCCTTGAAAAGATACAATCAAGCGGTTTGATGCTTTAACAGTAATATCTTTATGTAAAACTTGCTCTTTGCTTTTTAAAAAATGTTTCAGATGAAAATATCTGCCGTTCAGCCGGATATAACCGTTTTTGATTGCCTTTCCCGGCTGATTTTTGATAATCACTAATGTCCCCCCTCCGGGATCAGCGGCATGGAAATTATTTATAGAAAATAATTTGTGATGATGTTCAATGGCAAATGTTTTCTCAAACACAGTCGTATCGGCGTACGATAAAGTAAAAAGAAAAACGGATAGAATAATATTTAAACAAAGTATTCTTCTAAACATAGCTCCCCCTCTTATTTAAATTGTCTTCAAAATTGAATCTGTTTTCTCTATATCTTCAGTCCCAGTTCACCTCTACAGCATTGATCTGGACTTCCGTTATAGTTGTAACAGGGCTCCAGTGCTGGGTGCTGCCCTCATCGACTCTGAATTTATAAGAACGGTTGGGCAGTATGAATTCTGATTTGCCTTCCGTATTTGTTGTGGCATTTATTCCCAGATAAGAACCGGCGGCGCTGAACAGATATACTTTAAGACCGGCCATGGGATTGCCTGTCTTTTTTGCTATCGCCTGGGCTATTCCCCGTTGGATGCTTACTGTGGCATTGGTAGATTGGAATTCATTTGACCAAAATTGATTGCCTAAATAATCCGCCCGTACCTTGTAACTCTTATCCGGCAGATTGAATGCTACCTGACCGCTGCTGCTTGTCGCTTGTGTTTTCCCCAAATAACTTCCAGCAGTTGTAAAGAGATAAACATTAACCCCGGCCAGATACTGCGTTTCCGGATATATTCCTTCTACTGTTATTGTTATATCCTGGTGTGGTATTGTTAGGCTGCCGGAAAGGCTTGCCGGCACTGTGAAAACATCCGTCCAAAATTGATACCCCAAATAGTCTATGCGGAATTTGTAATTTCCATCAGCAAGGTTAAAAGTCTTCTGACCACTGACGTCTGTTGCACCTGTTATTCCCAAATATACTCCTGCCTCGGTAAATACGTAACAATTGACACCGGTCAGTGGATCGGAAACATCCTTGAGAACGGTCAGTGTGAATTGGCTGCCCCCGGTACTTAGTTCAACCATATTTATCACATCCGGTGATATTGACGCCGTTGCCCAATACTGGTTACCCTGGTAATCAGCACGGAACTTGTAGTCACCCGAGGGCAGGCGGAAATCTCTGTTGCCGGAAGCATCGGTATTACCGGTGATATTAAGATACGACCCTGTTGCGGTAAAAACATAAACTGGTACATTCTGCAAATCCTGACCGGCCATTGTTACATGCATTCTCGCTATTCCCTCCGGAATGACAATTGTCTTATTGGACCAGGTAAATGCATCCGACCAGAACTGCCGGCTTAAATAATCAGCCCGTACTTTATAGGCCCGTTCCGGAAGATTGAACGTTGCTTGACCATTGACGTCAGTAGTTTTACTTGAGGCTAAATAAGACCCGGCAGGCGTAAAGAGATATACAGGAATACCATGTTTTAATTCTAAATTGCCGGCTACCGATCCCTGTACTGTCAGAGTAGCGTTCTGATGGAGAATGGTTTTGGTCAGACTAGTTATGGTGGGAACTGCTGCCACTTCTGTCCAGTGTTGATAACCAAGGTAATCTATACGGAATTTGAAGCTGCCATTGGAAAGGTTGAATGTTGTCTGACCGTTGCTGTTTGTTGTGCCGGATAGGCCAATGTAGCTGCCTGCCTCGGTAAAAACGTAACAGTTGGCACCGGTCAGCGGAGCGGAGGCACCCTTGAATACGGTTAAGGTAAATAATCCGCCGCCGGTGTTAATGTTTATTGGTTTTAGTTGATCGGCCGTTATGATTTCTTCAGTGCTCCAGTATTGGCTACCCAGATAATCTGCCCGGAATTTGTAATTTCCCGCAGGTAGCCGGAACGTTACCTTTCCGGATACATCGGTAGCGTCATGAAGCCCCAGATAGGAACCGCCCGATGTAAACACATAGACGTTGACAGCATTTAGATTTTGGCTTCCTTGAGTTACTGTTATCTCAGCATCGCCCAGCGGAATATTAATTGCCGTATTCTGGGAATTGAAAACAGAAGAAAGATACTGTTGAGCCAGGTAATCAGCCCGTACTTTGTAATCTTTGTCCGGTAGTGCAAAGGCAACCTGGCCGTTTGTGCCTGTCTTTTGAGTTAATCCGAGATAAGATCCCGCCGGCGTAAATAAGTAGACATTGATATCGGCAAGCGGCACGGATGATCCCTGATATATGCTGTTGATGGTGATAGTTACATCATGATGCGGTATCATCATATCGACGTTTGCCGTTGTGACTACTTCCGTTGAGTTGCTCCAGAATTGATAGCCGAGATAATCGGCACGGACTTTATATGTTCCGGGAGTAACATCAAATATTGCTTTTCCCTCTGTATCTGTTGTTTTACTTTGCCCCAGATAGCTGCCTGCTCCGCTAAACAAATACAAATGCACTCCCGCCAGGATATTTTGCTCGTCTTTAAGGAGTGCTACCTGGAGGGAGTTGCCCGCAGTTATCGTGTATGTTTGTGACTGGACATTTTCCGTATTGCCCGCCAGATCTTGGGCAAAATATTTAAGTGTAGTAGTTACGGCAATTGCTATGGGCGCAGAATATATAGGAGAAGATGTCGTCGGGGTCGTCCCGTTGGTTGTGTAATATATTTTGTTGCAGCCGGAACCCGTGCCATCATTGCAGGTAAGTGTTACGGTTTGAGCTGTGTTATATGTACCACCTGCGGGCGTTGCTGTGGTTACAGGCGGAATTGTATCGACGGCAATAATATTTTTTACGGTGCGGTTGCCGGATTCATCGTAGATATATTCGATCTTCGATCCTTCATCGTAATCTACACAAATCAGGCGGTTGCCATTATCGTAAGTGTAACTTGCCGTCCCGGCATAGGATGGGAAAATCATGATTCCTAAAAAGATAATAAACGAAATGATGATCACATAAGCTTGTTTCAGCTGTTTCTGCATATCATTACCCCCCCCGAATGTTTAATGTTATGCTTATAAATTATTTATCAATGAAACCGTCAACTTTACATATTATTGTCGTTGCATTGCGGCTTACAATCACCGCAGCAATCTTGCTCTTCCTCCCCTCATACCCTCATATAGTTTTCCGTAGTAATTTACAATTTTAAGGGCGTCCCTCTAGTTACTCTTATTTGTGTTGTATTCGAGTATGATGTTCTGATTGTCGTAAAAATAGGTTGCTTCCTCCCCTGCACCCTCGGAAAGTCTCCCGACTGTGCCTCCAGAGGGGGACACCGTTTTTTTGATTCTTCTGCCGAATGGGTCGTAGGCAAAAGCGTAAGTCCGGCGCATGCCGGATCCATCAGTAATTTCTACTCCCGTCAATCTGTTTTCATCATCGTAGGTATAGGTTGTTGTTTCATTGTTCGTTGGTATCTGCTCATTAACACCGGTGAGGCGGTTGCCAACCTGGTCATACGTATATGCTTCAGCCGGATAGACGCCTCCTGCCGGTGTTGCCTGGGTCAAACGGTAGATGTCATCATAAGTGCAAGTCCGGCGTCTGCTAGTTATAGAGTCGGTTTTTAGGCATACTTCCCAAACTCGCCTCTTTCTTATGAGTGCTTGTAGATAGCAAAGAAATACCTCTTGGCTTATTTGACACAGTGCAATTTTGATATGAATGATGTGGCTAATGTTTCTCAAATTATTTTCTACCCCTTCCCCGTGTCTCCAATTGTCAAGAGTAAAGACTTGGTCCCCTTATTTCGCGTTCGCGTCTCTTTTTGCCCTTATCTTTTTAGCAATGAAAAATATTAATATAGTATTCAGAATGACACATGCCGATAAAACAATTTTTATTTCATTATAAGTGAATTCGTATTTAAATAATGGTTCTATTATGAAACCACTAAATAATGCGAGACAGATACTCCACGGAGTAGCTAATATAACTACATACATAGCGGCAAACTTATCTGTTACGTGTCTTTCGGCATAATACATAAACGCCATAATACATAAGAATATATAAATTATGCTTAATATACTGGGCAGAAATAATTTATGTTTAATCATTTTAACACCTCAAAATAATCTTTTTGTACTAGTTGTTACAACAGTTTCTTCTTGCATTATTAAAATCGTCATTACCAAAGGCAACTACTGCAGCATAATAATATAAAGCAACGGATGTACAAGTACTGTATAATATAGAATACTCTGTACACTTTTTCATCATATTCACCAGAAATTCTCTATCGCATTGTGCTTTTGTTTTACCTTCTTGTTTCCCTTTGCAATCATAACATTTATCATGTTTATCGCATGGATCTGTAAAATTAAATCCAACCGGATAATCAGACACCCAAGTACACTTCGCATTCCCACACGGTCCAGAATAAAGACCATCAGGATCTGTTCTGTTCATAGGATTATTTAGTACATACACATATTGATTTATTCCCCCATCAAATCCGATCGGATCCTTTGTCACAAACCTGCCTACCTTAGAATCGTAGTAACGTGCTCGGTAAAAGTACATTTCTGTTTCTGTGTCGTATTCCCTTGACGTGAAGGTGTAAGGTTGACTGATGTTGCCATTGGTGGTTATAACCTGATTGCCGAAAGAATCATATTCGTATCGTTGTACGATGTTGCCGCTTGTGTCTGTTAATACAATGATGCTGCCTAATCCATCAGCATGGTAATAATACGGTGTAAAGGTAGTTGTGCCTTTGATTTCAATGGCCAGCGGTTCATCAATGGTGGGCCCATGTGTGTATCTGGTTTTGACATTGTTGCTGTTGTCATATTCCAAAATGATGTGATGGTTGTCGTAAACATAAGTTGTTGTTTCCTCCCCCACGCCCCCTCCAGAGGGGGACACGGTCTTTTTGATTCTTCTGCCAAATGGATCATAGGAGAAATTTATTTGTCTGGTTAAGTTGTTACTGGTAATCTGCACTCCGGTTAGTCTGTTTTCATCATCGTAGGTGTAGGTTGTTGTTTCATTGTTCGTTGGTATCTGGTCATTGATGGTTGTGAGGCGGTTACCGACCTGGTCGTAGGTGTAGGCTTCCGGTAAATAACTGCCGCCCGTCGGGTTGGCTTGGGTTAAACGATAGATGTCGTCGTAGGCGTAGCTTGTTGTGATGCTTTGCTGCGGCTGGGCTTTGGTCAAGCGGTTGCCGACTCCGTCTAGCGTATATGTTGTGCTGTCTATGGTATTGGTGTCTTTTGTTGTGGTAATGGCTGTAAGCCGGCTGTCGTTGTCGTAATTGTAGGTTGTGGTTGTTCCGTTAGGTAATGTCCTGGTCGTTCTCCTGCTTGCTGCATCATAGGCAGATTCCATCCCGTATTCAAGCCCTACCTGTGTTGGCTGCGTTGTCAGCATGCTCAACGTATTTTCATATACGCCTCCGCTGCTTTCGCCTTGCCGCCTTGGTATCATCTTGAATTCAGAATGGAATATCATGCTACCATCTCCAAGATTACCCCATTTATTTATTGACACACTTTAGATACATAATCAGTTTTTCCATCATCACCCCAAATAAAAAACCAACTGGCATTACTATTATGCTTTCCCAAAAAGGGATTGTTAATAGAGCGATTGAATCAGTTGATGATTCTGGAAAATAGAAAATTTGAATATGGATCAATATGTCGATTCCTAAAATAAATATACCTCCGCAAATAATGGCACCTGCGCTTTTTAATTTTAACGACGCGAGATAATATGCCATGTATGGGAATAGTGCCCATAAAACGTACCATATGTTGGTATAGTCGCTGTATAATTCCGTAAATACAGCTAAAATAATACCTACCAGAATAATGATTGACTTAAAAAATAGTATCTTCTTGGATTTCATATAGTCTCCCTTTTATTTGTCACAGCATTCTTTTCGCGCTTTCTCAAAATATGGTTGTCCGTTTTTTCTTACGTAACTATAGTATATAGAAGCAGTACCTTCACAATGATTTCTCCAATATGCACCTTGAGGTAAGCTGTTACATACACTTAGCATATTTCGATAAAATTCGGCATCGCACGCAGTTTGTGATTTCCCCATTTTTTTACCTGCACATCCATAGCAATCATCATGGGTAGAACACGGTCCTTCAAAGCTGTACCATCCGAACCAATTGTTTGGCACAAATATTTGTTCCCATCCCGAACCGCAGGCTAAGCCCAATGGATCATCGTAGCTTATTGGATTATTTCTTGTGTATGCATACGGATTCAGGTTTTGTGGATTTTTTTGGAGTTCTGCGAATGATGGCATATTGCTTTGATATACGAAATTACTACCTCCGCAACTTTTAGAGTTTCCATTTGAAGGATGTAATATCGGATCTTTCGTTACAAACCTCCCTACTTTGGAATCGTAGTATCTTGCTCTGTAAAAATACATTCCTGTTTCTGTATCGTACTCTCTTGCTGTGTAGGTAAATGGCTGGCTGATGTTGCCGTTGGTTGTGATTGTCTGATTACCGAAGGAATCGTATTCGTATCTTTGAACGATGCTGCCATTGGTGTCTGTTAATGCTGTAATACTACCCAAGCCATCAGCATGGTAATAATACGGTGTAAAGGTTGTTGTGCCTTTAATCTCTATTACTAACGGTTCGTCAATGTTCGGCCCGTGAGTGTATCTGGTTTGTATTTCGTTATTGGTGTTGTATTCCAGTATTATGTTCTGGTTGTCGTAAACATAGTTTGTTATTTCCTCCCCCGAACCCCCTCCGGAGGGGGACACAGTTTTTTTGATTCTTCTGCCGAATGGATCATAAGTGAATGTTAATTCTCTGGTTAAGTTGTTGCTGTTAATCTGCACTCCCGTTAATCTGTCCTCATCATCATAGGTGTATGTTGTTGTTTCATTGTTCGTTGGTATCTGCTCATTAACACCGGTGAGGCGGTTGCCAACCTGGTCGTAGGTGTAGGCTTCCGGTAAATAACTGCCGCCCGTCGGGTTGGCTTGGGTTAAACGATAAATGTCGTCGTAGGTATAAGCCACTGTGATGCTTTGCTGCGGCTGGGCTTTGGTTAAGCGATTACCGACACCATCGAGTGTATAATTTATTGAGTCTATCGTCGTTCCGCCATTTGTCGTGGCGATTCCCGTCAGGCGGCTGCTATCATCATAAGCATAGGTGGATATTGTTCCATTGGGCAGGTTGCGGGTTGTTCTTCTGTTCGCTGCATCATAATTGAAAGTAAAGTTGCCCAGGTCGGTGGTTATCTGACTTAATTGGTTGTTGTCGTAATTATAGGTGATGGTTTTGTTCTCGGGTGTAATCATTGTCAGTCTGTTGCCTGCGGCATCGTAAGTGTATTGTATGGTGCGGTTGTTGGAGTCGGTAATGTTTGTGATTCTGTTGTTGGCATCATAGGTGAAGTTGTAGGCAATATTCTGGTTTCCGGCATATGTCATATTTCCGGCATTGTCGTACTGGAATTGAGTAATTGTGTTATCCGAGTATGTTTTCTGGGTCAGTCTGTTGTTGAGGTCATAGGCGTAGGTGATTGTTTTGTTGTCGGGGCTGGTTCGGGTAATGAGGTTTCCTTTGTTGTCGTAGGTATAGCTGGTAATTTTATTTAAGGGATCGGTTTCTTTGATTAGTTTGCCTCTCATGTCGTATTCGTAAGATGTGGTCTGGTTTTTGGCATCGGTAATGGCTGTCAGTTTATCCACGCCGGAGCAAGAGGAGCAGCCTGTCGTGCCGTAGGTCATGATGGTCTGGTTGTTTAGGGCATCGGTGATGGTTTTTATCTGTCCTTTGTAGTCATAGGTATACCAGGTGGGTTTGGTGTTGGCGTCGGTTGTAGATAGTCTGTTTCCTTTATAGTCGTAAGTGTATTGGGTGATGTATCCCATGGGATCGGTAACCTGGGTAAGTTGATTCAGGTTGTTGTAGATAAAGGTGGTGGTTTTGTTTAACGGGTCGGTCTGGGTCAGCATGTTGCCCATTGCATCGTAGGTCATGGTTACGGTGCCGTTTTTCGGATCGGTTACGGTTAAAAGGTTATTATTTGAATCGTAGGTTATGGTGGTGGTTTTGTTCAAGGGATTTGTAATGCTGGTGATGTTTCCTCTGGAGTCGTATTGATAGGTTGTTGTGTTGTTTAACGGGTCTGTAACTGATGTAAGGTTGCCCAAAGCATCATAGGCGTGGTTAGTGGTGTTGTTTCTGGGATCGGTGATGCTGGTGACTAAGTTGAGGCTGTTGTAGATGTAGGTTGTGGTTTTGCCTGATTGATCGGTCTGGGTAAGCATGTTGCCGTTATTATCATGGGTATAGGTGATTGTGCTGTTGTCGGGATATTTAACTTCGGTCAGGTTGCGCTTCAGATCGTACTTATAGGTTGTGGTATTGCCTAAAGGATCGGTCTGGGCTGTTTTAACGGTGTATGTGGAATCATAGGTGTATGTCCAGATGCCGCCATTCTTTTCGGTATAGGTGGTAGTGCCCATCTGGTTATAGTTCATGGTTCTGGTTTTGTTCTCCGGGTCGGTGGAGGTTAAGAGTTTGCCGTTAGTATCATAGGTGTAGGTTATGACATTGTTTAAAGGATCGGTCTTCGTGAGCATTTTGCCTGTTGTGTCATAGGTAAATTGCCAGGCATTACTTAACGGATCGGTTATTGCTGTTATGATGCTGTCGGTATAGGTAATGGTATGAGTCCTGCCTAAGGCGTCGGTAATCGCGGTGATCTTGCCGTCTGTTGTGGTGATGGCAGTTGTGCGGTTGTTCTGGTCAATGATGGATGTTAAATCGCTGCTGTTATAGGTTAAAGTGGTAATATTGCTGTTTCTGTCAGTGATAGATGTTAAAAGCCCGGCTGTATTGAATGTTTGAATTGTGCCGTTTTTCAGTGTGCGGGTATAAGTATTGTCAACATTCTTGACTATGGTTGAAGTATCGCCGCTTACGGCATCCGGATAATAGATGCCGGAATTGAGATGAAAATAGATGATATTGCCGTCTTCGGTATTTAGGACTAATGTGGCGTTATCGCTCAAGGCGGTAAGGCGAATATTATAGTTATGTGTCCATTTCTTCCCCACGGGTCCTTCATAGGTATCAATACTGTTATAAGATAATGTCAGTTTACCCACTCGCTGGTCATGGTATAGGTTGCCACTCTTGAAATTGGCCGATGATTCGGAAGGAATATCTTGACAGGGATTTTTACCTTTATTGTTTGTTTCCGGTCCCCCTCCCGTCAAACCTGCCGGGCAACAACCTCCTGTTTTCATAAAAACGCTCCTGGTATCAAGTATTCCCTCACTGCATACTGCACCATATGGATAACATTCACCACCACAACCCGGATCATAACCATAACCGCTCGGAGTGCAAAAATAACCACGTGCCACCCCATCACAGCCATATCCCTGACAATTATAATAACACCCCCAATAGCCACTGGATGTTTGACAATGGGCAATATAAACACTATATGCTTGGTAGTTATAGTTGGTATAAATATTCACCGCAATCTGCTTGCAGGCCATCTGCCCCGTAGCATCCTGCACACATATGGTGGGATTCAATGCACAATCGGGATTCGAGGCGGGTGCCGTATATGATCCTGTTGAAGGATTAATGCTTCCGCCGCCTGTAGCAACTGACCAGGTATAAGGGCCGGTACCGCCGGAGGCTGTTAATGTCTGCGATCCTCCCCCGGTCATCTGAGTTGAACCACTGATGATTAGCGGATCGGCATTGATGGTATCTGCTGATAATAAAAAAGATAAATTAATGAAAATACTGAATACAAACGTGATTAAACAAAGATATAATCTTCTTGCAAGCATAAGCCCCCCCCGGTAACTTAAACTCTAAGTGTTTTTATCTGTGTTCTGCTTTGGATAAAGCTTGGCCTTATTAATACTTATATTTTTTTATGCAACAAATCCTCCTTTATGTTTTACCCTTTGACACCCTTTGACACCCTTTTACATCCTCAATCACGCCTTCATTGACGATACCGCATTGTCAATCTTCTTAACGGCAATCGACAATTAAGGATAAAACATTTTTTTATTGCTCTTAAATAATTTCGATGCTTACTTCTGATATGCAAAGCTCAGAATGCCTGATTCACTTCATTCCAAGCTTATTTTCAAAGAATAATTTATTGACTTAAAACTTCATGCAATTTTGATTTGGATATTTAAATGAATTTTTCGACTTTTTAATCAATCAAAAAGATATTGTCAAGAATAAATTAATATTCGAAACAAGATTTTATTACTCGGCTTCCAGTAAATATCTTATGAATCAACAGGTTTCCATCAAAAATATTCCCGGAACTATTGTTCCCCCTCATAAACACACCCCGACTCCGGGCTTTCCTGAACAATAATCTTGCTTAATTGCGGAAGGGCCGGTTGAAGATTTTGCCAAAGCCATTTAGCCAGATTTTCCGATGTGGGATTGGCAAGCCCTTCGATGTCGTTTAAATATTTATGATCGAGCCGGTCGTGCAGCGGTTGAAAAGCTTTGGCAATGTCGGCAAAGTCTATAACCCAGCCCAGGCGGGGATGAACAGGACCTTTTATATGAACTTCAATGCGGAAAGAATGGCCGTGCAGATTGGCGCACTTGTGCCCCGGCGGCACATTGGGCAGGCGGTGCGCGGAATTGATGTGAAAAACTTTGAAAATTTCCATTAAATACTCCCTATGGGATCTGCAGTATTTTATGAATCTGCAAACTTAGCCGCCATTGCGGATGGGCAAGAATATATTCTACCGCCAACCTTGTGTTTTTCTCGAGATCAGGCCCAGCCATCGGCTGTAAAAAAAAATGCCGGAAATCCAGGGAAACAAACTGTTCCGGATCAATTCCCGCCTGCGGGAAAACCAGTTTCAATTCCTGCCCGGATCGCACAGCGAGGTCGGCTCCGGCTTTGGGGCTGACACAGAGCCAGTCAATCCCCGACGGCGGCAAAACAGTGCCGTTGGTCTCGACCGCCACTGAAAAATTTTCCTGGTGCAATGTCGTAATCAGTTCGGAATCCATCTGCAACAGCGGCTCTCCGCCTGTACAGACGACAAAGGGCCGGGATAATCCGTCATTTTTTGAAGGCCATAATGCGGCAATGCGTTTTACCAGTTCTTTGCCGGTCGCAAATTTCCCTCCCCCGGGGCCTGCGGTTCCGATAAAATCCGTATCGCAAAATTTACAGACGGCGCTTTGCCGATCAGTATCTTTGCCCGACCATAAATTGCAGCCGGTAAAACGGCAGAAGACGGCGGGACGGCCGGTATGGAAACCTTCCCCCTGCAAAGAATAAAATATTTCTTTAACGAAATAACTCATGTCTGTTACTTTTGCAATTTATAAACTGTAGGATCAGGAATACCCGCTTCTTTAAACCCTTTCATCCGCAGGAGACAGGAATCACACCCTCCGCAGGCTTCACCTGCTGCCGATGGATTATAACAGCTGTGCGTTGATGCGAAATCCACGCCCAGTTCCCAGCCTTTGCGAATTATTTGCGCCTTTGTCATCTTAATCAACGGCACGTGAATCTTCAATTTTTGTTTACCTTCCACAGCGGCTTTGGTTGCCAGCCCGGCCATGCTTTCATAAGCCGCAATATATTCAGGGCGGCAATCGGGATAACCGCTGTAATCGAGCGAATTCACTCCGATGAAAATATCGCTGGATTCCAGCACCTCCGCCCATGCCAGCGCAAAGGAAAGGAAAATGGTATTGCGCGCGGGAACATAAGTTACGGGAATCTCTTTCGCCATCTCCTCGATACCTCTGCCTTGAGGAACGGCAATATCATCCGTGAGGGCGGAATTACCGAACTGCCGCAGATCAATATCGAGGGTTATGTGCTTGACGGTTCCAACGCCGGCGGCTATTTTCTCCGCCGCCTGTAATTCAACCTTATGCCGCTGCCCGTAATTGAAGCTCAGCGCATAAAGATCAAAACCCATCTCTTTGGCAATGGCCAGCGTCGTCGCGGAATCAATTCCGCCGCTCAATAATACTACGGCTTTTCTTTCAGTCTTCATAAGTTTATTCGTTCATGAAATTTGTAAAATAATTATTTCCCGGGAGAAACCTTTATCCGGAAGAGATCCAGAGTGTTTTGAGCGGTAACCGCTGTTACTTCTTCCCGGGAAAGACCCTTGATCTGGGCTACTTTTTTTGCGGTCTCAACAATATAGGCCGGCTCATTTCTTTTACCGCGGTAAGGCTCAGGCGCAAGATACGGGCAATCCGTCTCCAGAAGCAAAGAGGAAAGAGGAACCTGCCTCACTACATCTTGCAGTGTTTTTGATTTACTGAAAGTAACAACGCCGGGCACCGAAAGATAAAATCCCCAATCCAGACACTTTTTAGCCATTTCATAATCTCCGGAAAAACAATGGAAAACTCCCCGATGAATTCCGGAGGCGCGAACCATTTGCAGTGACTGGTCATGAGCTTCACGGTCATGGATAATAACCGGCAGATCAAGTTCCCGGGCGAGATGAAGTTGTTCGCCGAATTTTTCTATCTGCTGCGCCTGCGGCGAGATATTGCGGAAAAAATCAAGGCCGATCTCACCGTAAGCAACAACTTTTTTATGGCCGGCGAGTTCTTTGAGATCATCGTAAGTTTTATGGCCGATTTTTCCTGCATCATGAGGATGGACGCCGATTGATGCATAAATATTCTCATGTTGACCGGCCAGGGCTACAGCCTTTCGGCTTAAGTTTAAATTTGTCCCGACCGTAATTACATAATCCACACCGGCCAGTTTCGTACGCTCAATTACCTCGCTGCGGTCATTATCAAATTCTTTCATCTCCAGATGAGCGTGCGAATCAATCAGCATAAAGCATTATTTTCCGTTATTCTCCGGATCAACTTCTTCGGCATTATCGGAAACGTCGGGAAGCTTTTTCAATAAACTCTGTAAATCTTTTTCCAGTATTTCACCTACCAGCATTTTGCGGAAAATAATGCGCTTATCAAAACTTAATAAATCGGCATTAACCTTTTTTCCCATAGTAAAAGTTTCCTCCCTGATATCAATATAACTTATTATAATTTTTCCATTCGATAATAATTTAAACCGGTATGATCTTCAATCTGCATTTGTCGCGGGACTACTAATATATTTTGGCAACTTAATCAAGCCGGAAGAGTGAGCTTTGCTTTCTCTGGCCGTTGCGGCGAAAAACCTTGACTGAATCCGGCCTTTTCGTTAAACAATCCGTAAAATTATTTAATTATGTAAGTAATATAATTTGTTTACTTTTTTATTGCAACCGGAACTTATAACTGCCGGGAAAATTCCGGAGTACAAATTAATATTTAAGTTTGTCAACAGTTATGCCGTTTAGAAGAAAAATATATTTTTTTGTGCTCTCAAGAAACGGAAAGAAGAGGTTATAGTCAGCAATGGAACTGAGCATACCGCCGAAGGAAGAAATATTTTTGCGCTTTGATGTGCGGGATATTCGCAAAACTCGACTTCAGGAGATTTTGCCGGAAAATTTAATTGCGCTCGAACAAACCCGGCCTCCCGTAGAGAAGGCTGAGATCAACCGCATTGTTCTTTTGACCTATAAAGTTTCTGCAGGCAGAATCGGTTTTGAAGCCCGCATTCAGGAAATCACTGCCGACTACCGCGTGCTTTTGAACAGGTTAAACGATCCGGCACCCTGCGATTTAAGATTCTGGCCGAGAATCCGCCTTGATCTGCTCCCTTCCGTACGGGCATTCTACGGGGAAAGCGAAGTTCAGGTTGTCGACATTTCCGGCGGCGGCACCCACATCATCCTGCAAAAGAATGATTGTAATGCTCCGGAGATAGGGCAAACAGTAAAGTTAAAGTTCATCTTTGAAAAAGGCGAAGTTACAGTGGCCGGCAAAATACTGCGCCAATGGCGGGACTCCGGCAAAAGGGATCACGTCGCCATCGAGTTTTGCGGTAAGCATAATATTTCTCAGTTTATTTATTAATTTTGAAAGTTATTGAAGCGGCATAAAACATGGAAACAATGGTTTACAAAGAGGTGAGCACTGCCACCAAAATAATGCGCAAACTCGATGAATGCAAAAATCATCTGCAATTGAACAACCTGTTTTCCTGCATAGTCAGTTTCCGGGAAGTTCTTGAAATTTTTATTAACTCAACAAATGTATCGGAAACCGACAAAAACAAGGTGGTCACACCCCTGAATGATTTTCAACAGACACTGTCCAATTCCCATCAGTTTCGTGATCTTTATGGTTCAGTAGCATTCCGTGATAACGATTTCCGAACTTCTTATGAATTTATCGGACAATTAATTAAAATCAAGGAAGATGAAATCGCAAGTGTCCTGATTAACAAAGAAGTCGGCGAAATTCTGAATCTCGGCAACCTGAATGAAGAAGAGCAGCAAAAAACACTGATGATGGTTTCTCTGGTGGAAAGAGGAGAGCAATCGGTATTGCAGAAACTGGTTTCCGAAAACGATGATTTGGCTTCTCTTGTGCTTACCTATTATAACGACAACGGCATTAACAGCCGCGCCACGGGAGATATCAACAAAGCTATTCAGGAATATAAAAAGGCTCTTTCTGTTTCACCTTATGATGAGCACTTGTTTTATAATCTTGCCCGTGCCTGTATGGAAACAGGCGATAAAAAAAGTGCCGAAGAAAATATCCGCCACGCTTTGAGCATCAATCCCGATTTCACCGAAGGAACGAAATTACTGAATTATATCACCCAATGGTCGTTATGATTGCCGGGTCTTGCCCGGACTGATTTTCACCTTTACTTTTTCAGGCGCGGATCGAGCGAATCACGGATACCTTCCCCTAAAAGATTATAACCGACAACCGTAATCAGAATGGCCAGCCCTGGATACAGCGAGAGCCACCAGGCAATATCGATATTATCCTTCCCGGCGGTTAATATATTCCCCCAGCTGGGTGTGGGCGGCTGAACGCCAATGCCTAAAAAACTTAAAGCCGATTCCGTAAGAATCGCCCCGGCAATTCCCAAAGTGGCCGCAACCAGTATTGAAGCCATGGCATTGGGAAGAATATGAAGAAAGATAATCCGCAAATCGCCGGCACCGATTACCTTTGCGGCCTTCACAAAATCTCTTTCCCGCAAGGAAATGAAATCGGCGCGCACCAGTCTCGTCACACCCATCCAGCCCGTAAGCCCGATAATGATCATGATGTTCCAGATGGAAGGTTCCAGAAAAGCAATCACCGCCAGGATTAAAAAAAATGTCGGGAAACAAAGCATGATATCCACAAACCGCATAATTCCCGCATCCAGCCAGCCGCCGTAATATCCTGCAACCGCGCCTAAAAGGGTACCGATGATAATGGCGACGCCTGTCGCCACAAAACCGACTTTGAGAGAGATACGCGCTCCCCAGATCATTCGAGAGAGAACATCACGCCCCAATTGATCCGTTCCGAACCAGTGATCAAGCGACGGCGGCAACAGCACATTTTTCAAATCAATCTGCCCCGGATCATAAGGAGCAATCAAGGGCGCGAAAACCGAAACAAAAAAAAGCAAAAGGACAATGCCGCTGCCGGTCAGTGCCAGTTTGTTTCGGTAAAATGTCTCCCAGAAATTCATTTGCTTTTATACCTTTGACAGAAAATCATATATTCATAATATCTATTTCATTCGTTCACATCAGGCTTTGCCAGAAGTTTCCGCGGCAAAGCGGAGGCGCCGTGTGCAATGTCTCTACGAAATTCGAATTCTTGGATCCGCCAGCGCGTACGACACATCGGCAATCAAATTACCCACTAAAGTCAGAATAGCCCCGATTAATAAAATACCCATGATTGTCGGATAGTCCCGCGCCATTACGGCCATGTAAAAAAGCTGCCCCATGCCGGGAATCGCAAAGATCGTCTCAAAAATGACGCTGCCGCCGATGAGTCCCGGAATGGACAGCCCCAGTATTGTGATAACCGGCAACAGTGCATTGCGCAGCGCATGCTTGTAAATTACATCTCTTTCGCTTAACCCTTTGGCCCGGGCGGTCATAATATAATCCTGGCGGATAACTTCCAGCATGTTGGCGCGCATGTACCGGGAAAGTCCGGCCAGACCGCCGAAAGCGGAAATAAAAACCGGCAGTACCAGATGTCTGGCGAGATCAACAAATTGTCCCCAGGAAGTGAGATATTCATAATTCAGCGAGCGCAGTCCGGAAATCGGCAGCCATCCCAGATGAATTCCAAAAAAGATCATTAAAAGCAAAGCCAGCCAAAATGTGGGAACGGCAAAGCCGATGAAGACAAATACTCCCGTCACTTTGTCGAAAAGTGAATCCTGATGTACGGCGGATAAGACTCCGATCGGGATGGCCACGGCGATGATTATGATGAATGATAATAATTCCAGGAGAATCGTAATGGGAATACGTTCCATTATTTTGTCCGCAACGGGCCGCCGGTCGCTCGCAAAAGAAATCCCGAGATCTCCGTGGCTGAGTTTCTTTAGCCACGACCAGTATTGCTCGTAAACAGGTTTATCCAGCTCATACAGAGTTTTCAGCCGCTCTTTCATTTCCACGGATGCTTTGGGATTCATCTGGGTTTCCAGATCAACGGGCGAACCAGGCGCCAGACGCATGACAAAAAAACAAATGACCGTAATCCCCAAAAGAAGAGGAATCATAAAAAAAGTTCTTTTCAAAATATACTTCAGCAATTTTTTTCTTCACCTGTCCGGGGAAAATACCGGTAAGATGCTTTCCCGGTATTTTTCATTCTTCAGTTTTGAGTCTACGGTTGTCTAAAAGCCCCATTTTTTTAATGTTACTCAGTGACTCCCAGAGATGATCATGTGCATGAGCCTCGAGCGTGATCAAAGGCTGAATTTTAATATTGTGCAGTGTTTGAAAAAGCTCGGCAAAAGGAAATTTACCGCAACCTACCGGAAGATGTTCATCAAATCGCCCGTGATTGTCATGCAAATGCAATTGCCCGAGATACCTGCCCATCTCTGTAAGCCAAACATTAAGCGGTACGCGTGAAAAAACGTTGAAGTGACCGGTATCGAAACAAAAACAAACCCGATCCGAAGCCAGTAGTTCAAAAAGCCGGCGCAGAATGGATGGCTCCTTTTCATAAACATTTTCGAGAGAAATTATCGTTTTTGCCTCCTGTGCCAGGGGAATCAGTTCCCGCCAGGTCAAGACACTGGCTTTGAGCCATTCTTCATCACAGGATACATAGTAACGATGGTCATAGGAAGGATGACAGACTATTCTCAAAGGATGGAAATAAGAAGCAATCCCGAAGACCTGTTTTATTCTTTCCAGACTTGCCCGGCGAATTTTATCATCCAGCGCTCCGGGGCGCAGATCCATAAAAGGAGCGTGAAAGGTGGTTTTTATGCCGGAATCCGCAAGCAGCTTTGCCGTCTGCCGGCATTTATTTTCATCCAGGTTATTGAGCACGGAATAGCTGAAATAAATTTCGAGATTCATTTTCTCCCGGAAAACTACTTCCTGAAACCGGGGCAAAAGATCAAAAGGTATATGAACGTGAACCTGTCGTAAAACATCCTGCACAGTAAATTCCTCAATTATTACGAAGATTAAATGATATTAACAGCAACTTTAGAAACTTTTTTTCAAGCTCGCTTGCCTTAATTTTTATTGATTTACCATAGCGCTTTTCTTTTCACAACATCCAAAGCTGAAATTACCCTCATCATATAACCTTCAGCCGGAACACATGTTTTCTCTGCAATTGACACATTGTTAACTTTTCTCATTTATGGCATAAGAAAAGCAGACTAAAGGTATATAGACTGAAGACTATCAGGATGCTTAAACCAAAATGCTCTCAGTCTTCAGCCCTCAGCCTGAATACTCAGATTACGGAGGTTTTAATTGCCGGCGAAAAAAAATGAATCAGCACAGCGTCTTCTTTTGTGTATCAATGCCGTTTTGCAGAAAAAAGCAAAAGATATCGTCGTTTTAAATGTTAAAGAGCATTCTTCTTTTACGGATTACATGATCATCTGCAGCGGCGCCACCGAGCGCCAGACCCAGGCCATCAGTGCAGCCATAAGGGGGTATTTGAAAAAAGCGGACATCCATCCCCTGGGAGTAGAAGGAGAAGCCTACGGACAATGGATTCTCCTTGACTATGATAATATTGTAATTTCCGTATTTCTGGAGTCGCTGCGATCTTTTTATAATCTCGAAAACTTGTGGGACGTTCCTCGCATGGCCATTGATGAAAAAGCTACGGAAGTAAAAAGGTTAAACAAAGGGATGAAGTGAGCTTAAAAGAGCTTTTAAATGATGTCAGCGACATTATTTTCCCGCCTCAGTGCCTCGCCTGTGCGGAAATTATAAATCCGCAGGAAAACCGGATATTCTGTTCTTTTTGTGCGGAAAAAATTCATTTTATTACCGGTAGTTTTTGTCCGGTTTGCGGAGTACCTTTTCCCGACAGCCCCGCCGGAAGCCATGTTTGCGGCCGATGTTTGAAAAAAAGACCTTATTTTACCCGGGCGCGCGCCGTGGCCGTCTTTGAAGATGTTATTATGGATACGATCCACAAATTCAAATACGACCGCAGTATATCCACAGGCAGCGGGCTTTCCTCTTTTATGGCTGATTTTTCTTTCCCCAATTTTAACTTTTCCGAATATTCTCTAATAGTTCCGGTACCACTGCACATCAAGAAGCTTAGGGAGCGCGGATTTAACCAGTCTCTTGTCCTGGCTCGGGAAATCGGGAAAAAATATCGTCTTCCCGTAAATTTTTCCTTGCTAAAAAGGTCTAAATTTACTTTAACCCAGACGGGACTAAACAAAGCCGAACGCGAAAAAAACATCAAAGGTGCTTTTGTTGTTCCGGATAAAAAAAAGGTCGCCGGAGAAAGTATTATTTTGATTGACGATGTCTACACTACCGGAGCGACAATTAACGAATGCGCAAAGGTATTGCTCCGGGCCGGAGCGAAAAAAACAGCCGTTCTGACACTGGCCCGTGCAATTGAAAGACCGGTATAATTGCAAGGAGTGAGGATGAATAAAATTCTGGACAGAAAAAATCTCAAGAACAATCTGGACATCTTGCGCCGGGAGGGCAAAAAAATTGCTTTCACCAACGGTTGCTTTGATATCCTGCATGTAGGCCATGTCCGCTACCTCAGAGAAGCCAAAAAAACCGCCGACATACTGATACTCGCCCTCAACAGTGACTCCTCGGTTAGGTCAATCAAGGGGGAAAAAAGACCCCTCGTCCCCGAAGAAGAAAGGGCGGAGATTCTGGCAGCTCTGGAGTTTATTGATTTTGTAACCATATTCCCGGAACTTACACCGCTTGACTTGATTAAATATTTAAAGCCGGACATTCTTATTAAAGGCGGGGACTGGCCTGAAGATAAGGTTGTCGGACGGGATGAAGTCAAGAAATGGGGAGGCCGCGTAGTGCTTATTCCGGAAATCGAAGGCAAATCAACAACAAACATTGTGGAAAAAATAAAAACAGTATACTGTGGCGGCAAATAAGTTGATTTCAGGTACCAGGCGGCAGTTGAATTTTTTCCTTTACAAAAAAATATCCATTATGTAATAGATGCAAAACAAAGCTATTTATCAAAAGGGAGTGGCGCCATTGGAAAAACAAGTCCATTTTAAGCCGGAAAAACTGGAAGCATTCCGAGCAATGCTCAACCAGAAAATAAATGAACTGCTGAGCGAAGCGGGAAAAACTGTTTCGGAAATGACCAGCGGCAAGGAAAATTTTCCCGATCCTAATGACAGGGCATCTCTGGAATCAGACAGAAATTTTGAGCTGCGCATCCGGGATCGAGAACGCAAACTTATTCTGAAAATGCAGGAAGCCATAAAAAGAATCGATGACGGAGTTTTTGGAATTTGTGAAGTATGCGGCGGGCCGATTTCCGAAAAGAGATTAATGGCGAGACCCGTCACAACCCTTTGCATTGATTGTAAAACAAAACAGGAAAAAATCGAAAAGCTCAAAGGCGAATAATATCAACATACAGACAGTTTGAAAAACGCTCCTCTTCTGGGGCGTTTTTTGTTGGAGCAACAAATAGGGGCCACCGGCCTAATTGACTATGTTCGCAAATATTGCCTTAAATATTCCCACCGATCATTTATTTACCTATGAAGTTCCCCCAGACCTTCAGGAACAGGCGGCCATAGGAAAGCGTGTTTTTATCCCTTTCGGCCGCAGAAAACGCACCGGTTTCATCGTCGAAATCAATACTTCTTCCTGCGTGGATAAAGTAAAACCGGTAGCCGAGATACTGGACGAAGAACCGCTCTTCGGCGAAGATGACCTTAAATTTTATAAATGGACCGCCGACTATTTCATGTATCCGCTGGGCAAAACGCTTGCCGAAATCATTCCCGCCGGTTCGGAAAAGAAAGATTTCCTCTGGATTACTCCCCTGCCCCGGCCCCTTGATGTTTCCCTTTCTGCGGCACAAGAAAAAATCTGCGCAATATTGCGGCAGTATCCCCAAGGAATTCCTCTGGGCAATCTCGGTAAACTAAGCGGCACAAAAAACATTACAAAAATAATATATGATCTGCACCTGGCCGGTCTGGTACAAATTGACGAAAAGCAGAAGCGCCAACTGGCACCACACCGGGAAAAAATCGTGATGCTTAATCCGGATAAAATCCCTGCCGAAAGATTATCGGAAAAACAAAAAGCTCTCATTGCCTTTCTTCAGGAAAGAAAAGCAATGGCTTTGAACGATTTGATTCAAGAATCGGGCACATCCTACGCAATAATCAAAAGGCTTCACGATAAGGGGATCATTAAATTTTCCGAAACCGAGAAGATACGCACAACCGCTATGGAATCAGCAATCGGCCAAAATGAAATTCCGGTTGTCTTAAACTCTCATCAGCAAAAAGCGCTGCTTACTATTTCCACCCACCTGGGAAAAAATGTTTTTACACCGCTGCTTTTGCATGGCGTTACGGGAAGCGGGAAAACCGAAGTCTATTTAGAGGCCATTGCAAACTCACTGAAAAATAACGGCAGTGCAATTTATCTGGTTCCGGAAATAGCCCTGACTCCGCAACTCATAGCCCGCATCCAGGGACGCTTTGATCACGGACAGATTGCCGTCCTGCACAGCGGAATTGCGGAATCCGTGCGTTACGACCAATGGCGGCAAATAAAGCGCGGCCGGATCAAACTGGTAATTGGAGCACGCTCCGCCCTTTTTGCCCCGCTGCCGGATTTAAAATTGATTGTCATCGACGAAGAACACGATGCTTCCTACAAGCAGGATGAACGGCTCTGTTATCACGCCCGCGATCTTGCGGTTGTCAAAGCCAGGTTTAATAATGCCGTTGTAGTACTGGGATCGGCAACACCGGGTATTCGTACATATTTCAATGCCCGGAACAAAAAATATTTCTGTCTGGAAATTCCCGAGCGTGTGGGGAATAAACCGCTGCCCGGAATTGAAATCATCGATATGAAAACCAAAGATGATGCTGCCGGTAAAACTCCGGTTTTCTCCGCTGAATTAATTGCCGCCGTTGAAACAACTCTGCTAAAAAAAGAACAGACGCTGCTTTTTTTGAACAAGCGCGGTTTTGACACATTTCTTGTCTGCGCCGCCTGCGGTTATAATTTTCGCTGCCCTAATTGCGCGGTTTCTTTAAAGAACCACGCTGCCGAAGGCGTAATCAAATGCCATTACTGCAACTATACACAAAAAGCATTGCCGGTTTGTCCCTCCTGCGGAGGCAGTCGTATTTTAAGCTACGGCACGGGGACACAAAAACTGGAGGCGGAAATAAAAAAACTTTTCCCGGAAGCCCGCATTGAGAGAATGGATTCGGATACAACAGCGGCCAGGGGAGCACAGGAAAAAATACTGCAAAAACTCCAGCGACGGGAAATTGACATTCTCGTGGGTACGCAGATGATTACCAAAGGACATGATTTCCCTTTCATAACGCTCGTCGGCGTCATCTCCGCCGACACGGCTTTGAATATGCCTGATTTTCGCGCCGCGGAAAAAACATTTCAGCAATTAATTCAGGTCGCCGGACGCGGCGGACGCGGCGCCGCTCCCGCCAGAGTTCTCATTCAGACTTTCAATCCGCAGCATTACGCCTTAAAACATGTCCGGAAGCACGATTACAAATCTTTTTATGAAGAGGAGATCGCCATCCGTAAAGATTTTAAATATCCGCCTTTCAGCCGGATTATCAACTTACGGCTCTCGGCGACAAAAAAAGATGTTCTCGAGACGCAGGCCGATCTGCTGGGAAAAAGGGCAAAAAAACTGGCCGCCCGGCAGAAAAACAAGGTGGAAATAATCGGCCCGGCGGAATCACCGCTGGCAAAAATTCAAGGCCGCTGGCGCAGGCAAATGCTGCTCAAAAGTGAAAATGCCGGCAGTCTGCATCAACTTGTCCGGGAAATTTTACAGCAGATGGGTAAAAGTACCGTTCGGATTACCGTTGATGTCGATCCGGAAAATTTCATGTAACACATCCGCCATTATCTTCCGTTCCGGCCACACTGGAAATCATCCGGTAATACCCGACAATGACATTTAACCTGAGGTATGCTATAAATCAAACATCGGGACAACTCCCGGTCTAACGGCGTTGATCCAGGATTTCAGCAATCAGTCCCGGTCAGCGAAGAATATCTTTATAAAGGAATAACCTGAACCCGGAACTAAGGAGAAAGATTTATGCACCGTCTTATCGATGAAAAAATGGTTGAACTTATCCGCACCACCGGAAAAACATTTGCCGACCTTCCTGATCGTATCGAGATCATGGATTCTCTGCATCTGCCTTATGATCGCCCTGCGGACAATGCCGTCATAATGGGCTGCCAGAATCTGAAACTGGTACCTTCGACCTTGCAGGCACTTTCCCGCATTCTGCAAAGAGGCGGCATGAGCTACACCTTTCTTGGACAGGAATACTGTTGCGGCAACTATCTTTATCGTCCGGCAATGAAAGCAAAAGATGAAGAGGCAATGACTGAATGCCGTTCTCTTTCCAAAGAATTTATCAGTAGAAACATTGCTGCGGCTAAAAAATTAGGCGCCCGGCGGATTATTATATTTTGCACTCCCTGTTATCCCGTATACAAATACGCATTCCCTGAAGAAAATATCGTTTTTTATTCCCGGGCGTTGAGCGAAGTTATCGGTAATCCTTCATGGCCTCATGAGATCGATTATTATGCCGGCTGCTACAAACTCCACCGCAATCTCGCCCGCGTCCCCATGGATCTTAAATCAACCAATGATGTTTTCGAAAAAATACCGGATCTCTCCATAAACCGGATCAGTGCCCCTTCCTGCTGTTACAGCTCTCCAGGCCTTGCCCATATGATCGATCATGTGAAGACCGATTGTATGGTTCATATCTGCACGGGGTGCTATTTCCAGGCCGCAAACAATATACCTCAGGAAAGACATGTAAAAATCATGATGCTTCCTGATTTTATCGACCGGATACAAACCGGAGGCACATCTTCCTGATTAAAAGGATTATCCGCTGTTTTTTGACTCGACCCCTTTACAACTCTATGCTAGTATCTATTCAGCACTCGGGGTCTTTTATATTTCAGACAAAAACTCTGCAAAGTGTATCCACCCGATAAAAGACATACAAACCATTGAGGGGTGATTTTATGAATAAAGATATCTCTGTTTTAATTGCCGACGATAATGAAATGATGTGTAGCCTCATCAGGATTATGCTGGAAAAAAATGGTTTTAAAAATATCATTGAAGTGCACGACGGGACATCGGCTTTTAATACCATTAAGGCCCGGAAGATTGATTTGATTATCGCTGACTGGCATATGGAGGGAATATCGGGTATAGAGCTTTTGCAAAAAGTCAGGGCCGATGAAAAAATTTCCGGCACACCATTCATCATCGTATCGGTGGAAGGTCTTGATGTAAGTATCGACAAGGCTTTCCAGTATGGCGTTGATGAATTTATTTCCAAGCCCTTCCGCATGGAAGTATTCATGGAAAAAATCACGAAAGTTATGGAAAAATCGTCTTGATGCAATGTGTGCATAAAAAAGGTAAATTATGAATGTCAAATACATCAATGCCTTTATTGAAAGTGCCGTTAATGTGTTGAAAGTTATGGCTTTTATTGACGCCACGCCAGGTAAACCTTACGCCAAGCAGGATCAAACCGCCCGGGGTGATTTTTCCGGGCTCATCACCTTTTCCGGATCGGTGACCGGATCACTGGCTTTGAGTTTCTCCGAATCATGTATTTATAAAATCGTATCCAATATGCTGGGTGAAAATCAGGAAACAAGCAACATGGTTAAAAATGCGGCCGGTGAACTGACCAATATGATATCCGGGGACGCCCGGAAGCGATTGCAAAGCCAGGGTCTCATTATTCAAGCGGATATTCCCATTATTTTATCCGGCAAAGACCACCTGATAAAGCACGTACTTACCGGTCCGAGCATTATAGTCCCTTTTGAAACCGCTTTTGGTGGCTTTGTTGTGGATATAAACATAAAAGATGTGAAATGATGCGTTACATGACCGGTATCGCAAATTACCCGGCATCGGACGCTGCAAATTATACCACCGGAGCAGAGATTGTCGTTGACGGGGAATTTCTGCTCAGTACTAACCCTTGCACATGATAAAAAGCGTCTGTATTTAACTTTCCGGGAGACCAGATTATGGATGTCTTTTTTTACGAAGCCTTTGCCGAGGAAGAAAAAATTCTGAGAGAGATGATGGGAAATACCATTACCTGTGATTATACCCCTCAGACGATACAGGAAGCAGGCCATGTATCTCCTCCCGCCAGTATTATCAGTATTCGAACACAGTCGGTCATTCCTTCAGCCTGGGCGGGAAAAATGGAGGGCCTCTTAAGCCGGACTACCGGCTATGATCATCTTGCCGCCTACCTTACAACTATCCCCAACGCGCTTCCCTGCGGCTATCTTGCGGAATACGCCACCCGTGCGGTGGCTGAACAGGCCATAATGATGATGATGGCGCTTTTCCGGAAACTTCCCCGGCAGATGCAGCAATTTCCCGACTTCACCAGAGATAATCTGACCGGTGTGGAATGTGCCGGTAAAAATGTGCTTGTTGTGGGAATCGGACGCATCGGCAGCGAAATTGCCTCCATCGCCCGCGCCATTGGCATGAACGTAAAAGGAGTTGATCTGGTCGAACGGTATATCTCTACAAGTTATATTGATAAGATCGAAGGAATCCGCTGGGCGGATGTCGTGATTTGCGCAATGAATCTGACCAAAGAAAATACGGAATACTTCACTTATGATCTGCTGTGTCAGGGTAAAAAAGGAGTCATATTCATCAACATCGCCCGGGGCGAACATGCGCGAACGGCTGATTTACTCAGGCTTTTGCAGGAAGGGCACCTGGGTGCCGTTGGTCTCGATGTTTTTGAAAATGAACCGGCGGTTGCCGTTTCCCTGCGCAATCCGGCCAATCCCCAGACTCCGGAAGCCGCAGTAATCAGGAAAATGTTGCGCCGTCCCGATGTCATCTGCACACCTCATAACGCTTTCAACACCGCAGAAGCAGTCGCACGCAAGGCACGCTTTACCGTGGAACAGATACAGTATTTTCTGAAACACAAAGATTTTACGACGAAGCTGGTTTGAATAACGCTCATTGCCCTTTTTCCCGGAGTAATCGTACACTAAAAGACGATTATATCAGCGGCGACAACAGGTCATAATTTTTTTTGATAATGCCCTTCGTTCCGTATAAGCCCTTGACAGGGGAACATTATTATTGTGATGTATTAAACTGGAAGCGAGTAAGATATGAACCACAATGATCAGGTATCCCGTTATGAAGTCAACCGTAATGTGCGAATAATCTTTACACGCCACGATGCAGACATGACCAGGATCGACTACTCCTTTATGGGTAACACGGTTTATCTTTACGGCGATCTGGCCAGACACGACAGTGATTTTTCCCCGCAGGAAATTGAAGTCATGGCCAAAGAACTTTCCGCCCTGCCCCATGTCCGGGACATTCAATTTAATCTCAATAACTGGCTGGTACTCTCTTCGGGCGACTCCTGGAAGGTCAGTCTGACAAGAAAATCCTCTTCACCCAGGGTGGTCCGTCAGGGCGGAAATCTTGCCGATTCCACCACTATCATTGAAAAAGCGGAAGATCTGGAAGTTGTCATCGACGACATTACCAGAGAATCAACAACAAGAGAAAAAAAATAAGCGGACTTACTTCGTTCTTACCCGCAATGCCGAAAAAGTATTCAGTACGGCGATGATTGCCCCCAGCAGGAAGACATACTGATATCCCCATTTGATCCAGATAAAACCACCCGCAAGAGCGACTGTAATGGAAAAAAAGTGATCGATCGTGACACCCATGGTCAGGGTCTGACTGACATCTTCCGGTTTGACGGCTATTTTATGCAGATATGTCGCCCGGGCCATACTCACCGACATAAGCAATTGATCGACAACATAACAGCAAAAAGCAATATACATGGCGGCCGTCTCGGAAAAAACGTTTTTGGAAAAGCCGTAACAAAGACAGACAAAGATCAGTATCACCGCCTCGGCCGTCAGGATGAATCTTTCACCAAACCGGTCAATTGCCTGGCCCAAAAGCGGCTTGAAAAAAATGCCGATGATCCCGCCGATCATCAGGAGAGTCGCCACGACATGCGTTTTTTGGTTGAAAACAGTTACCAGTACCCAGGGTGCAAAAGTAAGAAATATCTGTTTACGCGTCCCGTACAAAACATTTAACCAATAAAAGAGTCTGTATTCTTTTTTCAGTTTGAATTTTGTCCTGGCGGCGGAAGGTTGATTTTTTTGCATCAAAAAAATCAAGACCGACACCGCGAGAAAACCTAGAAATGCAATTATATAGGAAGTTTTGAAATTGAGGTCAAAATACTTAAAACCGATCAAAATGGCAAAACTGCCGATAATGGCTGAAATATTGGCAATGCCGCTTAACTGACCCAGCCTGCGGCCGGTCTTTCCGTCGCGCGCCAGTTCCATGCCGATGCTCTGGTTGGTCGGAAGAAACAGATGCTGCCCGATGCTGAAAATAAAAAGCCAGACGAGCATTATGGAAAAGCTGGTTGAACAAAGTCCGATAAATAAAATGCCGAATGCACACAAAAGATTAGCCAGTGCGGCCAGCCGCCTGGAGCAAAGAAAAAATAATATTGCGGAGACAAAGACAACAAGAAATCCCGGCATTTCCCGGGGCAATTCCAGAAATCCACGCTGGAAATCACTTATGGAAAATGTCTCGTTTAAAAAATTATTGAAGGTTGCATCAACAATACTCTGGGAAAAACCGAAAATAAACATCGCCGCTAAAAAAAGCTGCAAATCCCGCGGGAGGTTGATCAGCCTGGTTTTAATTCGCTGAATAATATAATTAGCTCGCTCTTCAATTGATGATCCAGCATTATTTATTTTGCAGATGAAAGCAAGCATTAATAACGGATGATTTCTCCGGAGGGATTAAAAATGCACAATCGAGAATAAAAATCATGGAGCCTTTATCCGGGCGGAAGTAATTCTCCGCCCGGATAAAGGCTCTTGATCCACTTACCGGAATTTCATAAGCAGATGACGATAATCATTTACGTGATGCGGATTTTTCCCGGCTCATTAACTCCAGATAATGCTGGGTAATTTTATAAACGGCATAATCTATCACGAGAATTGTCCGGCTGATGCTTTCAATGGCCTGATGCTGTTCGACAACAGTAACAAAAGTCGCCTGAAACTCCGCAAAGAGCCACATTTGCCGGCGCATCAAAACCAATGCATAAACAGCTTCATGCAGAGGAATGCCCTCGTCATAACAAATTCTTGCATATTTAAGAAAATATGCCTGAGAATCTTCAAATGTGTTGGAAGACATCAAAAGATTTCTCAATTGACGATAAAACTCGACAGCCCGCGTTATCAACTCTTCCACGGGTAAATTATGATAATGAGGTGTCCGTCCGTTTTTTTTCACTACATTCGCCCAATCTTGAGCAATTTCCCGGGAATTTTTTTCCACCAGATCAATCAATTTCAGAGAAGCCAGCATACTTGACCTCCTTTCACGATAATCAATACAAACGTTGAGACGAAAAAACTTATCTGCTTATTTGCCTTTTTTCCCGCTCTTTCCTTCTTTCATCAGTTCCTGATATTCTTTCGTAATATCGTGAACGGCATAATCGAATAGCAATATTGTCCGGCTCAAGGTATCAACCGCCTGCATCTGATCGATTCCCGTAAAGAAGATGGTTTGAAATTCCGCATACAGCCAAATATGCCGCCGCATCAGGATCAAACCGTAAATGGCTTCATCCATGGGGATGCCCATATCATAACATTCCCGGGCATAGGTTTTGAAATATGTTAAGCTGTCTTTGCTTAATTTTTCGTCGACGAACATTTTGCTGAAATACTGATAAAACCTGATACATTGCGAAACAATTTTTTGCTCATCCAGCAATCTGTAAAATGGTGTTTTGAGATTGCTGCGAACATCACTGGCCCATCTTTTTGCCATTTTTTCTGCATGATATTGAATTAATTCAAGATATTTAGCGGCATACGGCTTCATAATCAATCTCCTTTCCTTCCAATGATAACTATCTTTTTTTACTTTATTTTGTTTGATTGCTTTTTTTCCGTTGAATCCGAATCTTCATCCCCATCCAACAAATCAATGTTTACCAAATAAACAGTTTATAAATGAAATCATTGTTTTCATGGAATGAGCCTCCGCCGTCTTATTATTTTACTTATCAATGAATCTTACGACTTTTTATATAAAAAACCTCCTTCCGGACTTTTCGCCATACGTTTTATTTATTTTTAATATAAGCCTTGACGACCGAATTTTCAATAGATACTGAAAGAACTATTAATAATTTGTTGTCCTTGACACTTTTTTTTTATTTCCATATAGGTAAAACAGAAAACAGAAAGGATCCCCTTCATGGACCATCCCCGCATTCTTTTTATGGGAACGCCCGCATTTGCCCTGCCCGCATTGGAACAACTTGTAAACCGCAACTATCCCGTTATCGGAGTTGTCAGCCAACCGGATCGTCCTCAGGGCAGAGGACAAAAAGAAACATCCCCGCCGGTAAAAATTCTGGCACAAAAATTAGGATTGCCTGTTTTTCAGCCGGAAAGGGTTAAAGATCCGGCCTTTTTGGAAATATTTCGTAATCTGAATCCGGAGATGGTTGTTGTGGCGGCATTCGGCCAGATTCTCCCGAAAACTATTATTAATTTTCCGCCGCTCGCCTGTCTGAATATTCATCCTTCCTTATTACCCGAATATCGCGGCGCGGCGCCGGTAAACTGGGCAATAATCCGGGGAGAAACAACAACAGGCGTTACGATCATGCTCATGGACGAAGGGATGGATTCCGGAGATATTTTACTGCAGCAACAAACTGCAATTAAAGCCACGGAAACCTATGGTGAGCTGCACGACCGGCTGGCAATTCAAGGAGCACACCTGCTCATTGAGGCCATTGACCTGATGTCGGCAGGCACGGCTTTACGTCAACCGCAAAATACTTCCCGGGTGACCTTTGCCCCCCGCTTAAAAAAAGAAACAGGCCGGATTTGCTGGCAATCTCCCGCCGGAAACATTGTAAATCTGATCCGCGGACTTAGTCCCGCACCTGCTGCTTACACATTTCTGGGGGGACAGGCCTTAAAAATATTTTCTGCCGGATATGAAATCGGTCATCCGGACAACGCACCTGGCACACTCGGTGCTGTAACCGACCGTGGATTAACCGTAACTGCCGCCGACGGATATGTGTTTCTTCGGGACGTGCAACTGGCCGGTAAAAAAAGAATGACTGTCCGTGATTTTTTACGCGGCCATCGACTTGATCCAAAAACAATTTTGGGTTGAAAAAGGGCAGTCATGAAAAAATCCATTCGCCGTCTGGCGGTAGATATACTCGATCAAGTCCACTTAAGTAAAGATTTCGCCGGAAATCTTCTTGATGAATGCCTGGATTTCAATAATCTTTCCGGTACGGCAGACGGCCGACTGCTGACTCACATTGTTTACGGCGTATTGCGTCTCCGGGGTCATCTCGACTGGATACTAATTAAGCTCTGTCACGGCAATTGGAAAAAAACAGATGAGAACATTAAAAACATCCTACGAACCGGTCTTTTTCAGCTGAAATTCAGCGACCGCTTGCCGGCCTTTGCCGTTGTTGACGAAGCGGTTAAAATAGCCAGGGTTATTAATCCGGCCAAAAGCGGCTTAGTCAATGCCGTCCTAAGAAATTATCTGCGACACAGCGACCGCATTAATTTTCCTTCACGGGAAGAAAAACCAGCTGAATTTATCGCCGCTTTTTACTCTCACCCTCTTTGGCTTACCAAAATCTGGCTCTCTTTATTCGGCCTGCTGAATACCGAGGCCTTATGTGCAGCCAACAACGAAATGCCGCCTTTGACAGTGAGAGTTAATACTCTAAAAATTTCACCGGATGAACTCCGGGAAAAATTAAAGCATGCCGGTTTTGATCCAGCACCAACGTCTTTTTCCTCCGATGGCCTGCTCCTCCATAGTTCCCCCTCACCCATTCAGAAAACAGATTTCTTTCAAAAAGGCTTTTTGCGCATTCAGGATGAAGCATCCCAACTGATTTCGTATCTGGTTTGCCCGAAAAGCCGGGAGTCATTCCTGGATGTTTGTTCCGGCACCGGTGGTAAAACAACCCATCTTGCGGCAATTTTAAAAAACACCGGCAAAATTCTCGCTCTCGATTATGACTTGAATAAACTTGAAGAATTAGAAAAAGACGCAACAAGGCTCGGTATAACCATTATTAAAACCAGGCAGGCTGACCTGACCGAGCGGTTGCCGGAATCATTGACGGAGAAATTTGATTATGTCCTCATCGATGCGCCCTGTTCAGGATCGGGCACTCTACGCCGCAATCCGGAAATTAAATGGCGAATTCAGGCCGCCGATCTTGCTGAGATTGCCAAAATCCAGAATACCATTTTGCATAACGCGGCTTTCGCCGTCCGTAAAGGCGGCCATTTGATTTATTGCACCTGTTCTCTTTTGCCACGGGAAAATGAAAATGTAATCAATAGCTTTCTTCGTTTTAATCCTGATTTTTCCGTCTGCCCGCCGCCTCCCTTCATCTCTCCCCGGCTGATTGACTCCGGGGGATTTTTCCGGACATTTCCCCCTTGGCATAACATGGATGGATTTTTCGCGGCCGTTCTGAAACGTAAATAATTTACCGGCACTATGGGAAATATTTTTTTGCGGCTGCGCCTGAAAAAGGCCAAGTGCTGCTGCTGGATCCTTCGGTTCACTGCCTTGCCTCAGGATCAATTCGACTAAGGCCTTTTTTGCGGCTACGCCTGAAAAAGGCCAAGTGCTGCTGCTGGATCCTTCGGTTCACTGCCTTGCCTCAGGATCAATTCGACTAAGGCCTTTTTTGCGGCTGCGCCTGAAAAAGGCCAAGTGCTGCTGCTGGATCCTTCTGTTCACTGCCTTGCCTCAGGATCAATTCGACTAAGGCTTTTTTGCGGCTACGCCTGAAAAAGGCCAAGTGCTGCTGCTGGATCCTTCAGTTCACTGCCTTGCCTCAGGATCAATTCGACTAAGGCCTTTTTTGCGGCTACGCCTGAAAAAGGCCAAGTGCTGCTGCTGGATCCTTCAGTTCACTGCCTTGCCTCAGGATCAATTCGACTAAGGCCTTTTTTGCGGCTACGCCTGAAAAAGGCCAAGTGCTGC
>Ga0228535_1001502_pt1 | contig 34474 bp, 27 predicted proteins | sample SJ1metagenome_FD_168457 | JGI IMG/M metagenome (GOLD analysis project Ga0228535, IMG submission 168457) | Enriched culture of PCE-dechlorinating microbial communities from Ithaca, New York, USA - SJ1 | ecosystem: Engineered > Modeled > Simulated communities (microbial... > Unclassified | place...
CAACACCCTGGGAACGCAAATGCCGAATGATATCGAACAGCTCTTCCACTTCTGTCTCGTTGAGCGCCGCGGTGGGCTCGTCCATGATGAGCACACGCGCATTGAATGACAGCGCTTTTACAATTTCAACCATCTGCTGCTTGGCGATTGTGAGCTCTCCTACCTTTACTCGGGGATCGAAATCCATGCGGAGCGTCTCAAAAAGCTTTCTGGCTTGCGCATTCAGTGCTTTTTCATCGAGCACGAAGCCGCCGGGCTTGCGAGGCTCTCGCCCAATATAGATATTCTGCGCGGCGGTGAGATGGTTCATGAGGTTGAGTTCTTGGTGGATGATGGAAATGCCGAGTTTTTGCGCTGCGCGCGGATTATGGATTTCAGCAGGCTTGCCGTTGATGAGAATTTCACCTGTATCGCGCTGGTAGACTCCTGAGAGAATCTTCATAAGCGTCGATTTTCCGGCGCCGTTTTCTCCCACAAGCGTATGCACTTCACCAGGGTAGAGGTCGAATTGCACATCCTTCAGCGCTTGCACGCCAGGGAAGGCCTTGCTCAGGTTCCTGACGACGATAATAGGTTCCGCCACTGCTCTCGCCTCGCTTTCATGTATACGTTTACATTCGACTGATATATTTTCAGTGCAGTTCCGGATTCTGTCAATAGCAAAAATGCAAACGATTACATGAATTTTAAAAGAACATATCTTGCATAATCGTATGCACAATGGTATATTGTTAAAAAGCGTTCCGAAGCTGTTTCGAAGGAGATTAGAAAGCTTCAGAAAAGCTTTTCGGAGGGAGCCATGCTGTACGATCTCAGTGATCGCGAAAGAGCTATCCTAGAGCTGCTGGCAGATCGCAGTTACCTTTCAGTATCCGAGTTTTCCAGCATTCTCGGCGTATCGGAAGTCACAATACGGGGAGACCTCTCCGCTCTTGAAGAGAAAGGATATCTCCTGCGCTCACGTGGAGGAGCTATCCCTGCCATACACCGCAATATAATCGAACGCCAGAAGCTGCACGTTGCAGAAAAGCAGAAAATCGCGAGGAAAGCAGCCGAGCTCGTTCATGACGGCGACAGAATCATGATCGAGGCAGGGACTACGACAGCGCTCATCACCCGGTACCTCGTGGGGAAACAGGATGTGCAGATTGTGACGAATTCGATGCTTGCCTTTTCGTATGCGCGGGTAAATCCCCAGATCAATCTCATCCTTACCGGCGGATCCTTCCGGCGCGAAACGGAATCCCTTGTGGGACCTGTCGCAGTGCAAAGCCTTGGCAGTTTCAATGCTCGACTCGCATTCGTAGGCACGGACGGATTTTCCCTCGCAAGAGGCATGACAACACAGCTCACAGAAGGCGCTGAAATTGTGCGCGCGATGAGCAAGCGGGCGGAAATCACGTGGCTTATCGCTGATTCATCGAAATTCGGCAAAATAGGATTTGTCAGCGTGCTGCCGCTTCAGGCAGTACATGGAATCATCACTGATGCAGGCTTGTCACAAGAAGCGGTGCAGGCGCTCCAGGCCGAAGGTCTCGAAATCCTGCTCGCATAAATTAAAGGAAGGAAAAATGGCTACGACGATCATTATGCCGAAGCTCGGCAATACAGTGGAATCGAGTGTGATTCTGTCATGGAAAGTCAAACCCGGGGATGCTGTCAAAGCGGACACAGTGCTCTGCGAAATTGAAACCGACAAGGCGACTATGGATGTACCCGCAGGGCTCGAAGGCACGGTGCTCGCGCTTCTGCACAAAGAAGGCGATGATGTGCCCGTACTCGAGCCGATTGCGGTCATCGGCGCTCCGGGTGAGCCAATAGGTGAACCAACACCAGAAAAGAAAAGTTCCGAATCAGAGCCCGCCGCCCGGACCGCGCAGCCTGCGCAGCCTTCTTTGGCTGATCATTCTGCCCCGACCGCGGAGCCTGCTGCAGCCGAAAAGCATGCAAGCCCGCGCGCCCGGCAGGCCATGTTCCAGCTTGGTGTCGATATCGAAGCAATTCCACTAGGGAGTGGTCCGCAAGGAAGGATTATCGAGCGCGATGTGATTGCGGCGTCGTTTGCCGAGCCAAAAGCCGCCGAGGGCATAGCCAGCCAGACAACTCAGGCGGCGGCCCCGGAGGCGCAACCTGCAACCGCAGCGCAGCCTGCGGCGCAGCCCGCACCTGCAGGCCAATCCCCAACGCAGCCCGCCCAGGAATATGAGACCATCCCTCTTGTCGGCATCCGCAAGCGCATCGCAAACCGCATGCGCGAATCCATCCAGACCACGGCTCAGTACACCGAACACAGTTCTGCCGATGCAGAGCGTCTCCTTGCCCTTCGCGCGCGGCTCAAAGCACAAAAAAATCCCGAGCTTTCGGGCATAACCATAGGCGACCTTGTGCTCGCTGCGGTGATCAAAGTCCTGCCAGAGTTCCCGGAATTCAATGCGCATCTCGAGGAAGGCTCACTCAAGATCTACAAGCCGATTCATCTTGGGGTCGCGGTGGATACGCCAAAGGGCCTTATGGTACCGGTGGTCCGCAATGCACAAGCGCTCTCTCTCAGCGCGCTTTCCAAAGAAGTAAAGCGTCTTGCCCAAGCTTGCCAGAACGGGACCATCGACCCCGACTCGCTTTCAGGCTCAACCTTCACCGTGACCAACCTCGGCGCCTATGGCATCGAGCAATTTACGCCCGTTATCAATGCGCCGGAGACAGCGATTCTCGGGGTGTGCGCAATCCGTCCTGCGCTCATCCAGAAAGAAAAAGGCATCGAAACCCGCATGCGCATCGGGCTGTCACTCACCGCGGATCATCAAGTGATCGATGGCGCGTATGCCGCGCGATTCCTTGCAAGGCTGGCCGAGGTCATCACTGACATTGATTTTCTATTTATGTCATTTTAGGAGATAGATATATGGCTCATTATGATGTTGCGATACTAGGCGGCGGCCCCGGAGGCTACCTCGCAGCTGAACGCCTTGCTGAAGCCCATCTGCGCGTCGCGCTCATTGAAAAAGGCGATATCGGCGGGACCTGCCTCAATATCGGCTGTATCCCGACCAAAACCCTTCTCAACAGCGCAAAGCTCTATACCCATGCGAAAGAGAGCTCACCATTCGGCATCGAAACCGAGGGAGTTCGCGTAAACTGGCAGCGTACACTCGAATGGAAGAATGAAGTCGTCACCCGCCTGCGCCGCTCCCTCGAGCTCACCCTCAAGAAAGCGGGAGTCGAGATTGTCCGCGGTTCAGGCATGCTCACAGGCGCCAAGACAATCGAAGTCCGGCCCGAGACAAAAAACCAGAAAGCGCTCTCCGAGTCAGCAGGCACTGCATCGGCAAGCACTGCATCGGCAGACCTTGCGCCGACAGGCCCCCTGCAGCTCGAAGCCGACCAAATCATCATCGCAACAGGCTCCTCGCCCATTCTGCCACCTATTCCGGGCACTGCGGGCAACCCCGCCATCAAAGATTCGACCGGCCTGCTTTCACTATCGGAAATTCCACAGAAGCTCTGCATCATCGGCGGCGGCGTCATCGGCGTCGAATTTGCAAGCCTTTTTTCGGCTCTCGGTTCCAGGGTAACCGTCATCGAAATGATGGACGAAATCGTTCCCGTAATGGACCCACAGATGGCTATGATGCTGAGAAATGCGCTCAAGCAGGTTACCTTTTTGCGCAGTACCAAAGTAACTGCGGTTAACGGGAACAAGGTTGAATACCAGACTAAAACTGGCGAGCAGGGCTCCGTAGAAGCCGACATCGTGCTCATGTCGGTCGGGCGCAAAGCGAATATCGAAGGCTGGGGCGCACAGCAAGCCGGCCTCGAGATCAAGAATCGCAGCATCGCAACAGACGAGCACATGTGCACCAATCTGCCCGGTGTCTGGGCTATCGGCGATGTTACTGGCAAAAGCCAGCTTGCTCACGCCGCGTATCGCATGGCGGAAGTCGCAGTCGCCGATATCCTCGCCCGCCGCACTGGACAGCACAGCCCGCAGATATTTGTACCCGAGACCGTGCCCTGGGCGCTTTACTCCATGCCGGAGGCGGCAGGCGTCGGCTACACCGAAAGCGAAGCAAAGGCCAAAGGCTACGAAATTGAAGTCATTCGCTCGCCTTACGGAGTTTCTGGCCGCTTTATCGCAGAAAATGGATTCAGCGCACCGGGCTCCATTAAAATCATTATGGAAAAGGACAGCCAGAGACTTCTAGGGATTCACCTTCTGGGCCCCTATGCATCTGAACATATCTGGGGTCTGACCCTTGCCCTTGAACGCAGGCTGCCCTTGTCGGCCTTGCAAAATATGGTCTTCCCGCATCCGACAGTATCAGAAGTGATACGCGAAGCCGCATGGAATGTGCACAAATAATTGCCAATTACTCGTAGTATAAGGAGTTAGAATATGCCAAAATCATTGCCTGTTGAACCAAGCCAAGTCCGCAAAAGCGGAACATTGAAGATTCCCGAAATCCCCCTCAATCAATACACGCGCAACATCGATGTCGAGCGTGCGCGTTTCGGCAACGAAGGCTTGCGCGCAATACTCCACGACATGATCGTCGTGCGCGAATTCGAAACGATGCTCAACTCGCTCAAGACGATGGGAGCGTGGGAAGGCATCGAATATAACCATAAAGGGCCTGCCCACCTTTCGATCGGTCAGGAAGCGGCGGTTGTCGGCCAGGCAGCAGCCCTCGATCCCGAAGATTTCATTTTTGGCTCGCACCGCAGCCACGGCGAGATTCTTTCCAAATGCCTCTCAGCAGCGCGCAAACTCGACGAACCACGCCTCCAATCCGTTATGGCATCGTGGCTAGATGGTGAAACATTTGAGTTTGCAAAGCGAATGCCGCACTCTGATACATTTTCGCTCGCGCGCAATTTTATCGTGTTCGGCACCCTTGCGGAGATTTTTGCGCGCAAAGCCGGATTCAATCGCGGCATGGGCGGCTCGATGCATGCCTTCTTCACGCCGTTCGGATCAATGCCAAATAACGCAATAGTCGGTGGCTCGGCCGATATCGCCCTCGGCTCGGCCCTCTTCAAACGCATCAACAAAAAACCCGGCATTGTCATTGCAAACATCGGCGACGCGTCGATGGGCTGCGGCCCTGTGTGGGAAGCTATGATGATGGCTTCGATGGACCAGTACCGGACGCTCTGGCCTGAATCAGCAGGCGGTGCGCCTCCTATCCTCTTCAATTTCTTCAACAATTTCTATGGAATGGGCGGCCAGACCTATGGCGAAACGATGGGATTCGGCGTGCTCGCGCGTGCCGGCGCAGGCGTCAATCCCGAGGCAATGCATGCCGAGCGTGTCGACGGCCTCGATCCCCTTGCGGTTGCGGATGCCGTTCTCAGAAAAAAGAAAATCCTCCTCGAAGGCAAGGGTCCGGTGCTCCTCGATACCATCACGTATCGAATTTCCGGCCACTCTCCCAGCGACGCGTCGAGCTACCGCACCAAAGAAGAAATCGAAGAATGGCAGAAAAACGACTCCATTGCAGAGTTCTCGCAGTATCTCCTCAAGCACAGCATAATCAGCGAGTCCGACCTCGCCGCCATGCGCAACGAAATCCATAGCACAATCTTCGAAGCAGTAAAGCTAGCGACCGACGAATCGGCCTGCCCCCGCGCCGATGGCAAATTCATCGAATCGGTCATGTATTCCAACAAAAAAATCCTGAAACTCGAAGACCGCGAGCCTGAAGTGCTGCAGGCAGGCGAGGACAACCCGCGCGTGCAAGCGATAGCCCGCCGCGCCCGCTATGCCTTCGATGCGGACGGCAAACCTCTGCCTAAAAACAAAGTCTACCAGTTCCGCGATGGCATTTTCGAAGCGCTCCTCTATCATTTCAAAACCGACCCCACCCTCGCGGCCTGGGGCGAGGAAAACCGCGACTGGGGAGGGGCCTTTGCCGTCTACCGCGGGCTCACCGAAGCGCTGCCATATCCACGACTTTTCAACAGCTCGATTTCCGAAGGCGCCATTGTTGGTTCAGGCGTGGGCTACGCGCTTTCCGGAGGGCGGGCGGTCGTCGAACTCATGTACTGCGATTTTCTTGGCCGCGCAGGCGACGAAATTTTCAACCAGGCTTCCAAATGGCAAGCCATGTCGGCAGGCGTCCTCAAAATGCCGTTCGTCATCCGCGTATCCATCGGCAACAAGTATGGCGCACAGCACAGCCAGGACTGGTCGGCGCTGGTCGCGCACATTCCCGGACTCAAGGTGTACTTCCCGGCGACTCCCTACGATGCCAAGGGCATGATGCACCTAGCCCTAAGCGGCACCGATCCGGTCGTGTTCCTCGAAAGCCAGCTTCTGTACGATATCGGCGAGCAGTTCGAGAAAGACGGCGTTCCGCAGGGGTATTACGAGCTGCCGGAGGGCAAGCCCGCCGTCAGGAAGCCCGGAAAGGATCTTACGATCGCGACCTACGGCGCGACACTCTATCGTGCCCTCGAAGCGGCCCGAATTCTCGAGGATAAATATGGTGTTTCCACCGAAGTCCTGGATCTGCGGTTCCTGGTGCCCTTCGACTACGAGCCGCTCATCGAGAGCGTGCGGAAGACCGGCAGGCTTGTGCTCGCATCCGACGCGGTCGAGCGCGGCTCATTCCTGCATACCATTGCATCGAATGTGCAGAACCTAGCCTTCGACTGGCTCGATGCGCCCGTTGCGGTCGTCGGCTCGCGAAACTGGATTACGCCTGCCGCCGAGATGGAAAGCATTTATTTCCCACAGCCACAATGGATTGTTGACACGGTGCACGAGCGAGTGCTGCCCCTTCCAGGCCACACACCTTCAAGCGTACAAACCGCGCAGGATATCGCACGACGCTACAGGGCTGGCGTATAAAGTCAAAAAAAGTTAAAAAAAGGGGTCAGACCCCGTTTTTTAAAAGGAGACTTACTGTGCCACCAGATTATCCTGGGATTGATATCAAAATTGCCGAGTCTATCATCGCGGACCCTGCCAGGTCGCCAGGAGAGCGCCTTGAGGCGCTTTCGGCGATCGCAAGGGCAATGGGGCTCAGGCTGCAGACAGGACCAGCGCGGCGCCCGCCTGCGCGCTCGGGCGAATCGAACAACCACATCCATACGTGCTACAGCTTCAGTCCGTACACGCCTGCGGGGGCAGCGCTCGCGGCGCGCAGGGCCGGCCTCGACGTGGCGGGCTCCGTAGACCACGACTCGTACGCGGCCGCGGGCGAAATGCGCGCCGCTTGTGCCATGCTCGACCTTGGCGTCGTCACAGGTTTTGAACTGCGAGTGTCTCTCAAAGCCGCTGCTCGCGAGTTCCCCGAAGCAACCGCGCGCCTCCTCACCGAGCGAAAACTCAACAATCCCGACTTGGCAGGTATCATCTACATGACAATTCAGAGCGTACCAGCCTCTGCGCGCGCTGAGGTCGAGGCTTTTCTCGAGCCTGTCCGGAGCGCCCGCTATGCGCGCACCGAGCGCATGGTCGAACGCGCCAATGCCCTGCTCTCCTCGTTTGGCTTACGGCTTATCGATTTCAAAAACGACATCGTAGACAGATCCAAATTCGCAGAAGGTGGCACGATCACAGAGCGCCACCTTCTTGCTGCAGTCTCACGCTCTATGCTCTCGGCCATGCAGCCTGGCCCTGCTCTTGTCGATTGGCTCGAGGCAAAACTAGGCCTTGCGCTCAGCGCATCCCAGCGGCGCCTGCTGTCCGACCCCGAAAATCCCTTTATCATGTACGACCTTCTGGGATCTCTCAAAGCCAGCTTTCTCGACCGCATTTTCATTCAACCAGACGAAGAATGCGTCGATGTCCGCGATGCCATCGCCCTCGCCAGGCGCATCGGCGCAATCGCTGCCTACGCGTACCTCGGCGATGTCGCAGAGTCTCCCACCGGCGACAAAAAAGCCGAAAAATTCGAGGACGAAGTGCTGGATGAGCTCATGCCGGCCCTCAAGGAGCTCGGCTTCGCTGCCATCACGTATATGCCCCCGCGCAATACCAAAGCCCAGCTTTCGCGCCTGCAGAAACTCTGCGCGCAATATGATTTTATGGAAATTTCAGGAGTCGATATCAATCAGCCCCGGCAATCCTTCAGATGCCCGGAGCTTCTGGAGCCTGAATTCCGCCATCTCGACGATGCGACATGGGCAATGGTCGCCCACGAAGCGCTCAGCTCGATCGACCGGCGCTTCGCCTTCTTTGCAAACGACAATCCGTTTGCGCGCCTCCCCATTAAAGAAAGAATTTCATTATATTCAAAGGCAGGCAGGGAAATCGACTTTGCTGATCCATTTTCCCTGGAAAGAATTGCAAACTCGCTTCTCAAGGAGAAGTTCCTATGAAAATTAAAGTGACTCCTTCGGCAATAGCCCCGATTGTGCGCGGCCTTGTGCTCTCGCGCGCATCGTTTTCCTGCATGGTGAAAACGCGTCCGGAGAGCTTTGCCAGCCCCGGCGAGCGCACAAATGAGAGCGCCGATGGGCCTATCGATAGGCGCCCCGAAGAGCGCGCCGAAGAGCACATTCGCCTTGTCCTCGATGGCATTCTGCCCCAGAGCGAAATCGAGGATGCCGAGCTGGCACAAGCTTTGCAGCACTCGCTCACGCAGCCCCAAGCACAAGCCATTCGACGGCAGCTTCGTAGCGGTAATGTATGCCTCGATATTATGGGCGCGGCAGGCGCATCCATTGCACTGCTAGACCTTGTGCCGCTCGAACCCCTGGACCGCCGATATCAGATGATGGTCCAGTCGCCCGGCGATGCTTCGCTTCTTTCGAGCGCTTCGAGCGCTTCAGTGGTAAGGGGCAAAATCGCGCTTATAACAGGCGGAGCGCAAGGCTTCGGCGCTGAAATTGCTCGAGGTCTCGCGCATTCGGGAGCTGTCGTCTGGATTGCCGATATTAACCTTCCAGCCGCGCAATCCTTCGCACAGATGCTTTCGTCCGAGACAGGCACACCCTCTGCCTTCGCGATCGATATCGATGTGAGCAGCGAAGCCTCTGTTCAGCATGCGTTCGAGACAATCGCCCTGACCACAGGCGGGCTCGATCTCGTTATTTCGAATGCAGGCATTCTCAAGGCTGGTTCTTTGCTCACTCAGCCTGTCCAGGAATTCCGCCTCGTCAACGAGGTCAACTATGTCGGATTTTTCAATATCGCCCAGCATGCAGCACGGCTTTTACGCCTGCAGTGGCTGGGAGCTCCAGACTGGTTCACCGATATCATCCAGATCAATTCCAAATCGGGTCTTCAAGGCTCGAACAAAAACAGCGCGTATGCCGGCTCGAAATTCGGCAGCATCGGACTTGTACAGAGTTTTGCACTCGAGCTTGTCGAGTATCGCATCAAGGTGAATGCGATCTGTCCCGGAAACTTTTTCGATGGGCCGCTCTGGTCGGATCCTCAGCGAGGGCTTTTTGTCCAGTACCTCAATTCAGGCAAGGTGCCCGGCGCGAGGACAATCGAGGATGTCCGCGCTTTCTATGAATCGAAAGTACCTATGGGGCGCGGCTGTTATGGTCCTGATGTGCTGAAAGCGATTTACTATCTTGTTGAGCAGGTATATGAAACAGGACAGGCTCTGCCTGTGACTGGCGGCCAGGTGATGCTGAACTGAAGGAGTCGCTATGACCAATGCAATTGCAGTCCTTGATATCGGGATGACAAACAAAAAAGTCGTGCTCTATTCGACCGAACTTGCCTTGCTGGACGAAAAAAAGCGCGTATTTGCGCCCCTCATGCTCGATGGGCTCGAAACGCACGATCTTGTAGCGATGGAACGCTGGTTTCTGTCCACGCTGAGGGAATACTCGCAGCGCTTCCACATCAAGGCGATTGCGGTGAGTACGCACGGCGCGACGTTTGTCTGCACCGACAGCGAAGGCAACCCTGTCGCTCCTTGCATTTACTATACGCATGAGCCGAGCCAGGATTTTCACGAACGCTTCTTTGCACTTGCCGGCGAGCGAAAAATGCTCCAAGCGACTACCGGGACTCCGGATTTTTCCGCACTCATAAATCCTGCCAAGGGGCTCTTTTTTCTGAACGAGAGATATCCGCGCAAATTCACTTCGGCGCGATGGGTTCTGTCCTATCCTCAGTACTGGGGCATGCGGCTCACCGGCAAACCCTCTGCCGAAGGCACCTATATTGGCTGCCATACCTTCCTTTTCGATTGGGAGCGCGGCACATATTCAAGTGTTGCCGACGCGCTTGGCATCCGTGATAAATTGCCCCTGCCCATCGGACAGGCATGGGAAGTCCTCGGAACCATCAAACCCGAAATTGCTCGGCAAACCGGTCTTCCGCCCGATACCATCGTCACACTCGGAATCCACGATTCCAACGCTTCGATTCTGCCGCACCTCGCAAGCGCAGCCGGGCGCGATTTCGTCCTGAATTCCACAGGGACATGGTGTGTCCTCATGCATCCTGTCGAAAAATATGGCTTCGAGCCCGATGAGCTTGGCAAAGTCGTGTTTTTCAATAGATCCGCCTGGAATACACCCATCAAAACTGCAATTTTCCTGGGCGGAAAAGAGTACGAAGCATGGATACAGATCATCGCTTCCCTGCAGGGCCATGCTTCGAAGGATCTGCCCGCCCCCACTCAGGAGGATTACCAGCTCGTGCTCAAGGAACAGCGCTATTTCATTCTGCCCGAAATCGTCCCGGGTTCAGGGCAATTCCCCGGCTCCATTGCGCGCGCGGTGGAAAATGGCAAGGTTTTCCTTTTATCAGAGATCGAACAGGGCCGGGATGTACCGGCGTTCCTGAAAGAGCCGCGCATCGGGCAGGCGGTGCTCAACCTTTCGATTGTGCTTCAGACTGAGGTCGCGCTCCAGCGGACAGGGCTCGCAGAAGGCGCGGAAATTCTGACCGAAGGCGGCTTCCGCAACAACAGCGATTACAACAGGCTCCTCGCCTCTGCCTTCCCCGAAAATTCCGTCTATCTTACCGACCTCAAGGAAGCCACAAGTTTCGGTACAGCGATGACAGCGCTTGCGGCACTCAACCATAACGACCCGAAGGAATTGGCGAGGTTTATTCACATCGAAAAGGCGCTCGTCGCCCCGATGCTGCCTTCAGAGGCTTTAGGCGCTTACCAAAATGCCTGGCACGCGCGCATGCAAAAAAGTTAAGAAAAGGGGTCAGACCCCAGGAGGTATTTTATGAAAACCAAAGCGGTGAGATTATACGGCGTCAATGATCTGAGGCTCGAAGAGTTCGACCTGCCCCCGATTAAAGATGATGAAATCCTTGCGCGTGTCGTCAGCGACTCGATCTGCATGTCGTCCCACAAGCTTGCCATGCAAGGCGACAAGCACAAACGCGTGCGGGCGCCCCTTGCGCAGAACCCCGTCATCATCGGCCACGAATTCTGCGGAGAAATCGTCGAAGTGGGAAAGAAATGGGCGCATAAATTCAAACCTGGCATGCCATTTGCCATTCAGCCTGCGCTCAATTATAAAGGAACGCTCTGGGCGCCCGGATATTCCTATCAATATATAGGCGGCGATGCCACCTACATCATCATCCCCAACGAAGTAATGGAGATGGACTGCCTTCTCGAATACAAAGCCGACGCGTTCTTCATGGGCTCGCTCTCGGAGCCAGTCTCCTGTATTATCGGCGCCTACCATGCGCAATACCACACCAAACCGGGCTCCTATGTGCACGAAATGGGCATCCGCGAAGGCGGCTCTCTTGCTTTGCTGGCATCGGTCGGGCCGATGGGTCTTGGGGCGATCGATTATGCGATTCACGGAGGAAGAAAGCCTGCGCGCATAGTAGTCACCGACATAGACCAGGCGCGCCTCGACCGCGCGCAGACGCTTATCACCGTCGAGTCGGCCCGCCAGAAGGGAATCGAGCTTATCTATGTCAACACAAAAGACATGGCCGACCCTGTGGCTGCGCTTCGCGAACTCAATGGCGGCAAGCTCTTCGATGATGTATTTGTGTTTGCGCCAGTACGCAGCCTTGTGGAGATGGCGGACAAACTCCTTGCAAACGATGGCTGCCTCAATTTCTTTGCTGGCCCTACCGACCCGAACTTCTCGGCGATGTTCAATTTCTACAATGTCCACTATGAGTCGCACCACCTCGTGGGGACCTCAGGCGGCAACACCGACGATATCCGCGAGTCGCTTGCGCTCATGGCACAAGGACTTTTGCGCCACGAAGCCATGATCACGCATGTGGGAGGCCTCAATGCCGTCGCCGAGACCACGATCAATCTGGACAAGATTCCGGGCGGCAAGAAGCTTATCTACACGCATAAAAAGCTTGACCTTGTGGCAATCGCCGATTTTGCCGAGCGCGGAAAGACCGAGCCCTTCTATGCAGCGCTGGCGGAGATTACCGCGAGGCATCAAGGGCTGTGGTGTAAGGAAGCCGAAGATTACCTGCTCGCGAACGCGCCGGAGATTTGATGTAGTGCTTTAGGGCGGCCGCCGATGAAGTTCTGTTTGTCCGCGAACGCGCCTGAGATTTAATGCATTGCTTTGGCGCGGGAAAAAATCCAGCGCCGAGCATTATTAATACTCATGCCTAAAAGGAGGAAACCTATGGATGAATTTGTATTTCACAATCCCACAACGATTTATTTTGGGAAACGCTATGAGGCCGAGGTTGGGCGCATCGCTGCACAGTATGGAAAGCGAGTGCTTCTGCATTTCGGCGGCGGCAGTGCCGAGCGTACAGGGCTTCTTCCTGCTATACGAAAAGCACTGACCGAAGCGGGAATTTTCTATTTCGAGCTCGGCGGTGTCCAGCCGAATCCACGCCTCAGCCTGGTTTATAAAGGCATCGAACTGTGCCGCAAGAACAGCATCGACCTTATCCTCGCTGTCGGTGGCGGCAGTGCTATCGATTCCGCGAAAGCCATTGCAATTGGCACAGTCTACGAAGGCGATGTGTGGGATTTTTATACAGGGAAAGCATTTCCCACTAAAGCACTTCCTGTGGGAACCGTGCTCACCATCCCCGCCGCAGGCAGCGAAGCCAGCCCTGGCTCCGTCATCACCAAAGAAGAAGGCCTGCTTAAGCGAGCTGTCAATGCCGACTGCATTTTCCCACGCTTCTCGATTCTCAACCCCGAGCGCGCCTTCACCCTCCCGCCCGCCCAGATTGCCAATGGTGTCACCGACATCATGTGCCACCTCATGGAACGATACTTCACCAACTCGAAGCCCGTCGAATTCACCGACAGGTTGATCGAAGCCACGCTCCGCACGGTCATCGCCGCTGCGCCGCGCGTCCTCGCAAACCCGACTTCCTATGACGACTGGGCAGAGCTCATGTGGGCAGGCACGGTCGCGCACAACGAGCTATTGAACACAGGGCGCGTAGGCGATTGGGCCTCGCACGACATCGAACACGAACTAAGCGCAATTTACGATATCGCGCACGGCGCTGGGCTCGCCATCGTCACCCCCGCCTGGATGAAATACACGCTTAAGCATGATGTTGCGCGCTTTGCGCAGTATGCGGTGCGTGTCTGGGGAGTCGAAGACAACTATTTCGATCCTGAGCGCGTGGCCCGCGAAGGAATCGCCCGCCTTGAGGTATTCTGGAGAAGTATCGGCCAGAAAGTGCGCCTTAGCGAGATCGGCATCGACGATTCGCGCATTGCTGAAATGGCACGCAAATGCACCGATGACGATGCGCATACGGTGGGGCACTTTGTGCCCTTGCGCTCGAAGGATATCGAAGCGATTTACCGGCTCGCGCTATAGCAAGCGCCGCCAGGAGGGCGCGGCCGCTTGATTAGCGGCCGCGCAGTCTGCCAGCCCGACCTATAGCGTCTTCTCATCGTGTAGCCAGGTGTAGCCAGGCGCGCAGGCGATCGATCTGCTCGCGCGTGCGCAAGGGGGCAGGCCCACCGGTCTGCATCCTTCTCGCCACGCAAGCTTGCGGCTCGAGATATTCTGCAAGCTCGGCCGCGCTTGCTTTCGCTTTCTCGAAAGCCTCATGCACAGCCAGGTCAGCCTGCGTAATCGCGCGCAGGCTTTTTTGTTCATCTACACAGCGCTGAACGAGCAATTTCGCCGCCTGATATGCAGTTCTGAAAGGCACTCCCGCCTTGACAAGGAATTCCGCTACATCGGTTGCTTCAAGGTAGCCTTCGTCGAGCGCTGCGCGCATTCGCCCGGCATCAGGCTCAATGCTCTGCACAAGAACCTTGAACGCCTCGAGCGCGCCATTAATGGTCTCTTCTATTTCGAAAAACAGCGCCTTGTCTTCTTGAAGATCACGGTTGTAGGCGTAGGGCAGGCCTTTTTCCATTACAAGGAGGGCCTGGAGGTTCCCGAACACCCTGCCCGCCTTGCCGCGGATGAGCTCTGCGGGATCGGGGTTGCGCTTCTGTGGCATAATGCTCGAGCCAGTGCTCGCGCGCGGCGAGATCTTCACAAAGCTATATTCCGAAGAAGCCCACAGCACAATATCTTCGCACGCGCGCGAAAGGTGCATCATAAGTGTCGCCGCGCTCGCAGCATATTCGATTGCGGCGTCGCGGTCGGCAACCGCATCCATCGTATTCATCGAAACGCGCGAAAAGCCAATGAGCTCCGCCGTCCTCTCCCTGTCGACCGAAAGCCCGCTTCCTGCAAGTGCGCCGGCGCCAAGCGGACTTTCATTTGCCCGCGTTGCAGCGTCTGCAAAGCGGTCGGAATCGCGTTCCAGCGCTGCGCACCAGGCAAGTACATGATGCGCAAGTGTGACAGGCTGCGCTCGCTGCAGGTGAGTGTACCCCGGCATGAGTGTCTCGATATTTCGTTCGGCCACATCGAGACAGGCAGAAATCGCATCGAGCACGCGAGCGCGCGTCTGGCGGCAGGCATTGCGCACATGCAGTTTGAATGCCGCGGCAACCTGGTCGTTGCGGCTGCGCCCGGCATGGATACTCTTTCCGATGTCGCCAAGCCTGCGTGTGAGCTCTGCTTCGAGAAAGCTGTGCACATCCTCGGCGCTCTGATCCACAGCCAGCGCTCCGCTTTCCAGATCCTTACGGATTTTTGCCAGTTCATCGACAAGAACGGATGCATCGACCTGCGGAATAATTCCCTGCTCTCCCAGCATAATCGCGTGCGCCTGCGAGCATTCGATATCCTCGAACACGAGGCGCGCGTCGACCGCCAGGCTCGAAAGGAACCTGTCAACTGCCGGATCGAGGCCCTCGCCACCTCCAACCTGCCACAATGTCGCCATTCTTTCTCAATCCCCTGCAGGAGCAGTATACCCCGAGCTGCCCGGCTTGACGACATCCGGTCCCGCCGCGAGCCCGTCCTTTTTGATACGCTCATTGAGCCGCGCGCGCACTTTCGTGGGAAGCCCGAACAGGTTGATAAAGCCCGTAGAATCTTTATGCGAGAACAAGGGGCCCGTTGTGAAGCTGGCAAGGCTCGCATCATAGAGCGAATATGGCGAGGTCGCTCCAGCGAATATGATGTTGCCCTTGTACAGCTTGAGCGTTACTTGCCCTGTCACTGTGCTCTGTGTTGAATCGACAAATGCACAGAGCGCCTTGCACAGCGGGCTGAACCACTCGCCTTCGTAGAGAATCTCGGCGAAGCGCTGAGCCACCGTCATTTTGAATGAAAGTGTCTTTTTGTCGAGGCAGAGCATTTCTAGCCTGTCGTGCGCTTCCATGATAATCGTACCGCCCGGGGTCTCGTACACGCCGCGGGATTTCATGCCGACAACGCGATTTTCCACTATGTCTACGATGCCGATGCCGTTTGCTCCGCCGATCTTGTTGAGCTTGCTCACTATGGAAACCGGGTCAAGCTTTTCACCGTTCACCGAAACCGGCACGCCATTCTGGAAACCAATGGTCACGTACTCAGGCTTATCCGGCGCCTTTTCCGGCGTCACGCACATTTTGAGCATGCCTTCGAAGTGCGGCTCATTCGCTGGGTCTTCGAGGTCGAGCCCTTCATGGCTGATATGCCAGAGGTTGTCGTCGCGGCTGTAGGAGTCAGATTTTTTCATCGGTACAGGGATGCCCCGCGCTTCAAGGTAGGCAATTTCTTCTTCGCGGCTCTGGATATCCCAGATTCTCCAGGGAGCGATCACTTCCATTTCGGGAGCAAAAGCCTTGACGCCGAGCTCGAATCGCACCTGATCATTGCCTTTGCCTGTGCAACCATGCGCAACAGCATCGGCTCCCTCAGCAAGCGCCACCTCCGCAAGCCCCTTCGCGAGCAAAGGCCGCGCTGCGCTTGTGCCAAGCAAATATTTCTTCTCGTACGGCGTGCCTGCCTTGACGAGCGCCCAGAGATATTCCTTCACAAACTCTTCTTTTTGGTCCAGCTTGATAAACTTCGATGCGCCAGATGCAATGGCGCGCTTTCCAATAGCATCGAAATCTGCTTCCTGACCGACATCGCCGCAGACCGCGATCACCTCGCAGTCATAGTTTTCCTTGAGCCATGGAACGATCACAGTGGTATCGAGTCCGCCGGAATATGCAAGAACAATCTTCTTTTTCATGTATTTCCTTCTCCTTTGAATAGATATGCGAATTATATTCGGTCGCGCTCCTGGCGCGCTCTTGCTGCAAAGCGAGAACGGCAGATTTGCATGCGCAAAATGTGCCTGTCTGCCCCACTCCGTTATTCTGGACGTCGACGGAGGCGGGCCTTGGGGAACATGAGGATGCGAAGCGAGGAAGAATGAATCTTCATGCATGAAGAATACAATTTCTTGCGATTTTATGCAAGTATATTTGAATTATTATGTAATAAAACAGAGAGCATTTAAAAAGGAGCGGCCCGGTCTCGCTTGCCGGGCAGCAGCTCTTTCTGCTTTTTTTTGCTTTCCTTTCATGATATATTCGTCACATGCTTCAAAATTCAAACATTTCGCGAACCAGCATAGAGGCTGGCGGCCAGAATCAAGAGAGCCACAATCAAAACAGCCAGATTCAAGACGACCATAGCTCAGCTGGCCCGCGTGAGCCCAGTTTTCTCTGTGTCTGCCTCAACCCTACCATTCAAAAGACGCTTGTGTTCAGCAAGATCCATGCAGGCGAAGTCAACCGCACCGCGCAGTGGCGCATCGACGTGGCCGGCAAAGGGATAATCCCCACGCGCATCCTCACCCAGCTCGGCGAGCGCGCAGTGCACCTGACTCAGTTAGGCGGCCCGAACCGCGACTGGTTTCTCTCCATGTGCGCCGAGGACAAAATTCCAATCGAATGGGTCGAGTCCGACGCACCCATCCGCTTCTGCACGACGCTTATCGAAGAATCGGAAGGGCATGCAACTGAACTTGTAGAAGAATCGCTCCCTGTTGCTCCGGGAACCAGTGAAGCGATCATTGCCCGTTTTTCGGAGCTTGTTCAGAAAACGAGCGCTGTGCTGCTGTCTGGAACGGTAGCAACAGGCATAGTGTCCGGCACCATGGCCCGGCTCGCTGAAATTGCTTCTAAAGCAGGCGCTCGCCTCTACCTCGATATCAAGAAACAGGATCTGCTCGAATGCCTTGAATTCCACCCCCTATGTGTAAAACCGAATCTTGAGGAACTCGCCCAGACACTTGGCATACCCTATGACGAAGTGCGCGAAGAGACAACCGCACGTAGGCTCGTTGCCGAAACAGGCCGCAAATTCTACGAAAGGTTCGGCACGTATCTAGTCGTCACGCGCGGCGCAAAGTCCACACTGTACTGGGACGGCCGCCAGCTCTGTGAACAGCCCGTCAACCCGGTCAACGTGCGCAATCCCATCGGTTCGGGCGATGCATTCGGCGCAGGGCTTGCCCGCATACTTGAGCGCGGAGGCTCTATCCATGATGCGGTGAAAGAAGGCACGCGCCTCGGCGGGCTGAACGCAGCGCAATTGAAGCCTGGCTCCATTTTTCCGTGAATCTGCACTGCAGAGTCCGCCCTGCCCTGAACCCATCCCGAGCTCGGCCCGAACTTGCCCTAAAAATCCATATATTGACAAAAAGCGGCGCCCATTCGAGGGCGCCGCAATGTTATGCGGTTTGCAAAGGTTGTCTCATCATTTCCACTTTGCCATATCGAGTTCTTTTTCTGTCTTTGCCACGATTGCCGAGCCTACCATATCGCCAGTCACGTTCAAGCTTGTGCGGCCCATATCCAGGAGCGCATCGATACCGAGAATCATGGCATACGCCGCAGCGACCGCCGAACCTTCGGTTACCTTGAGTCCAATCGACTCGAGTACCATAATGAGCATGATTGCGCCGGCGCCAGGCACGCCTGCCGTGCCGATGCTCGCCAGGGTCGCGGTGATGATAACTGTGAGCTGCTGATTGATGGTAAGCGGCTGGTTGGTTGCAAAACCGATGAACATCGCGCACACGCCGAGGTAGATTGCAGTACCATCCATATTGATGGTCGCCCCGAGCGGCAGCGTGAACGAGCTGATCGAGCGCGGAATACCAAGATTCTCTTCGCTGCAGCGCATCGTCACTGGCAACGTGGCATTCGATGAACGGCTTACAAAAGCCGTTATCATCGCTTCATTGGCACCTTTGAGAAATTTTATGAATCCAAGTCTCCACACTGCGAGAAGCCCACCATATGTTCCCACTAGGTGCACAATCAGCCCGATATACACTGTCAATGTAACCATCAGCAATGTGCCGATCGCTTTTGGCCCCTGCTGGGCAAATACCTGGGCAATAAGCACGAACACACCGATAGGCGCATACTGCATGATACCGCCAACCATTTTGTAGATTGTCTCTGCCGCCGCATTCACTGCATCCAGCAAAAGTGCGCCTGATTTTGCGAGAGCCTGCTGTTTCGAGTCTTTGATATACGAGAGCCCCAGACCGAAAACCACTGCAAAGAAAATGACCGGCAGTACATCGCCTTTCATTAGCGATTCGAAGGGATTGGTTGGCACTATATTGAGCAAAATCTGAGCGATAGTTGGAGGAGCAGCCTGTGTACCTTTTACCGCAACATCGCCTACTACATTGAACCCTGCCCCTGGCTGGAAAATATTGGCGAATACTAGTCCGATAAACACTGCAAACGCGCTTGTCAGCAGATAGTATACCATTATTTTCACACCAACCCTGCCTAGCCTCGAAGGGGCGATGCTCGCTGACCCCGCGATCAGCGAGAATAAAATGACAGGTACCACGATCATTTTGAGCAGCCTAATAAATAGGTCCCCAAAGAACTTTGAGTTGTCGACAAAGGGTTTTATGGAGTCCGGAAAGAAGCCCAGAATAATGCCGACAATCGCGCCCAAAATCAGACCGATCAGAATACGCGCCAGCAGGTTGGTCTTGAAATACCAATCCAGGACGCCCTTTTTCTTTTCTTCAGCCATACAGCACCTCCTTGCTTTACGAGTGTACGTTAAGCAGCCATTAGATTATGTATCCATTTTCCGCTGGCTGCAAGAGCTAATTTTTCTGCTCGAGAATCTATTTACATCAGCGCGCAGCCTCTTCATAATAACACCATGAAACGAGGAACCATTGGGATTCTTGGCGGCATGGGTCCTGACGCCACGGCTGCATTTTTTTCCATGCTGGTGCGCCTTGATGTTGCGCCTCGCGATCAGGATCATCTTCATATTATTGTGGATTCGGATCCTTCGATTCCGGACAGGACCAGACACCTTCTCGAAGGAGGCGAAAATCCGCTGCCAGTCATGCTCTCATCTGCTCGCAGACTTCTTGCTGCGGGAGCTGATGTTGCTGGCATGCCCTGCATGACCGCGCATGCCTTCTTGCCGAACTTGCGCCGAAACTGCACGCTCCGCATCCTTTCCGCCTTCGAGGAAACCAGCAAAGCCCTCGATTCGTTCACACCACCCATTCGGGCTTTGGGCATTCTTGGTACAATCGGCACCAAACAGACTCGGCTTTTCGAGACTGCCATGCCAGATAAAACAATCCTGTGGCCCGACGAAGCCACGCATCGAGCCAAGGTAATGGAAGCTATTTATGGGAAGAATGGTATAAAAGCAGGCAACCTTGGCGAGGAACCGCATCAGCTTCTCATCCAGGCAGCGCACCAACTCATCGCACAAGGCGCTGATGCAATCGTCGCGGGCTGCACCGAAGTGCCACTCGTGCTTTCCCAGCGCGACTTCGAAATGCCGTTTATCGATCCGATGGAGTATCTGGCGCGCGCGCTCATTGTTGCTGCGAAAGGAGTCTATAGTGATCATCAGAGCAAATGAGAGAACCTTCGAAACCAGACATGAAATGCGAGGCGGAAAAGGCGATGTCAGTCTGGCAATGCTGTCGAATGAAGCGCTTGCGCCGCATCTTCGTCTCTTTTCCGAACTCACCATTCCTCCGGAAGCCGGAATAGGCACACACACGCACAGCGGAGAGACTGAGTATTTTTTTATTATAGAAGGAAATGCCACAGTAAATGATAATGGTGTCACTACAATAGTGCATCCCGGAGATGTTCTTATCACAGGTGGCGGGGCCCTGCATAGCATAGAGAATCATACATCCGAGCCAGTGCGTCTGGTCGCGGTGATCGTGACAGAAGCACAGCCGGCGCATTCGGCTAAAAGAGAAAACACATGATTCCGAATCAATGGTACGTTATCGCTTCTTCAAACGAAGTCGGCATAAAGCCGGTCGGCATGACGCGCTTTGGAGAAAAGCTCGTGCTCTATAGGACAGCAAGCGGCTTTCTTGTCTGCCTTTCCGATATGTGCGCACATCGAGGAGCGGCGCTCTCTCTTGGCAAGGTCTGCAATGGCGACCAAATCCAGTGCCCCTTCCATGGCCTCGAATATGATCCTTCCGGCAAGTGCACGGTAATTCCTGCAAATGGCCGATCCACGCCGGTTCCATCGAATTTCAAAGTGCGTTCATGGCCAGTCTATGAAGCGCATGGCTTCATATGGGTGTGGTATGGCAGCGAGCCGCCAACGCCGGAGATCCCGGAATTCTTCGATGATATTCCTAAAGATGCGAAGTACGCCACTGTTGCGGACCACTGGAAAGCTCATTATTCCCGGGTTATAGAAAATCAGCTCGACTGCGTGCACCTGCCATTTGTGCACTACAACACCATCGGCCGCGGCAACCGCACCCTTGTCAATGGTCCGGCAGTGGAATGGGCTTCCGACCACAAATTCTTCATGTATGTCTATAACGAAGCAGATAATGGCCAAAAACCAAAAAAACCGAATGAAGTGCCCGTGCCTTCTCCCAATGGCTACAAAATCGAATTTCTTTTCCCAAATCTCTGGGAGAATCGAATAGCTGACAAAGTGCGCGTTCTGGCTGCCTTTGTTCCTGTAGACGAAGAGAACACCCTCCTCTATCTGCGCTTCTATCAAGCATTTGCGCGTATTCCGATTGTCGGCACGCTTATTGCGCGGGCTGCGATGCCGTTCAATGTGTATGTGGCGCATCAGGATCGCCGGGTCGTCCAGACCCAGGTGCCAAAGGCCTCGGGGCTGAAAATCGGAGAGAATCTTTTCCAGGGGGATTTGCCAATTCTTGAATACAGAAAGAAGCGCCAGCAATTGCAGGAAAGCGCGCGCCCCAGATAGACCACTGTTTACTCTTTATCCAAGATTCCATATAGTAAAGCCATTATGCTATTTCGCGATCGCTGTGATGGAACCCGCGTAACAGGCCAGCATGCGCTCAATGCGCTTATGCCCTATATGATGCGCGGACGAAACGAATCCGCTGTTTATTACGGGAGAGAAATAAATATCGAAAATGCCCTGGCCTACCTCAAGCTCATAAAAAAAGCCCAAGCAGACACAGATGCGCAAGAACGCTTCACGCTTTTTAGCCTCATTCTGACCGCAGCGCTCAAGACGATTGCGCTGTATCCGCGCCTGAACCGCTTCGTCCACCGCCGCGCCCTCTATCAGCGCAAACACATTGCCTTTTCGTTCATAGTCAAACAGCGCTTCGATCACGACGCACCCGAAGTGAATGCGAAAGTGTTTTTTGACCCGGAAGATTCATTCGAAACAGTCAGTATGAAAATCAATGCTGCCATTCTCGATGCTCGAGAACACGGCGAAGGCGACGGCGAACGTTTCGCGAACATTTTCCATCGGATTCCGGGAGGCAAGGCTCTGATTATGGGCGTGTATCGCCTTCTTGAGTACTTCAACATTGCACCATGGAGCCTTATCCGAATGGATCCGCTGTATTCGAGTATCTACATCGCAAACCTCGGATCAATTGGGCTCAATGCCCCATTTCACCATCTCTACGAGTGGGGGAACACAAGCATTTTCATGGTAATAGGGAAAATGTTCTCAAAAGAGCTCTGGCATGGCGCGACGCGGACAAGGCAACGGTATATCGATCTGAGAGTAACCCTAGATGAACGAATTGCAGACGGCTTGATTTTTGCTGAGGCAGCTTCGGTTTTCAGTCGCTTGCTCTCGAGCCCTGACCTGCTCAACCTTTCGATTGAGGAGCTGAAACAGGCTTTAAGTTGAGTGCCGCGGCTTGCATAACCAGCGGCGCCAGGCAGCAATATCGGTCAGCAATATCAAGCAGCAAGCTTCCGGAAAGCCACTACAATCTAGGCGCTTTCTTTGGCAGGTGAGCAGGCACATCCAGCGCCGCAGCCAGCACTGCTCCCCGAGCTTTCGCCCGAAGATGCTGATTTTTTTGCGCTGGTCGATGCGGAGGAAGATTTCTTTGAGTCTGTGATATAGAAGCCTGAGCCTTTGAAAATGACACCGGTGCCACCACCGATGAGCCGTTTTACTTCGCCGCCGCATAGCGGACATGTTTTGATCGGATCATCGTTGATAGACTGAAATGCCTCAAACGTATAGCTGCATACTCGGCACTCATATTCATATGTAGGCATCGCAATCACCTCTCGAAGAGAAAAAATGTAAATAAAATATATACAAAAAATAGCAATAAAACGCAGGAAGGTAAAGAGGCGCACACCACAGCTGGCTCACGCGAAGCTTTCTGGCATGCGCAGATCGCTCAGATTCGTGCCCGCCCGCCCTGACCTTCAGATCAAATCACACCAAGCCTTTTGCCAATTTTCTTGAACGCATCGACTGCCTTGCGAATCTGCGCCTCCGAGTGCCCCGCCGAAATCTGTACCCTGATTCGCGCTTTTCCCCGCGGAACCACCGGGAAGGAAAAACCGATAACATAGATGCCTTCATCGAGGAGTGCATCCGCCATGCGATGCGCGAGCTTTTCATCGTAGAGCATGACGGGGCAGATCGGGTGTTCGCCGGGCCTGATGTCGAAGCCGGCTTCTGTCATGAGCCTGCGGAACTGCGCCGTGTTCGACTCGAGGCGGTCGCGCAGCTCGGTGGATTCGGTCAGTATTTCGATCGCTTTGAGCGTACCGCCGACGATTGCCGGCGCAAGGGTATTCGAGAACAGGTACGGCCGCCCTTTCTGCCGCATATACTCGACAATCTCTTTGCGTGCTGCGATGACGCCGCCGGATGCGCCTCCCAGCGCCTTGCCGAATGTCGTCGTAATGATATCTACCCTGCCCGCGACATTGCAGTATTCCCAGGTTCCGCGTCCATGCACCCCCATGAAGCCTGTCGCATGCGAATCATCCACCATGACGAGCGCACCATATTTCTCGGCTAAATCACAAATTGCGTTGAGATTCGCAATATCGCCATCCATTGAAAAGACGCCATCAGTCGCGATCATGATGACATGGCTGCCCTGTGCTTCCTTGAGGCAGCGCTCGAGCCCTTTGAGCGGCTTGCCTGTCTCGGGATCGATTTCTTCGACATCGCGCATGTCCGCATGCTTGTAGATCCAGCGCTTTGCTTTGCAGAGCCGCACGCCGTCGATGATCGATGCGTGATTCAAGCTGTCGGTGATTATCGCGGACTCCTCATCGAGAAGTGGCTCGAACACTGCGCCATTCGCATCGAAGCATGAAGAAAACAGGATCGCATCTTCCATGCCAAGAAAATCCGCGATTTTTCGCTCGAGCTCCTTGTGCTGGGATTGGGTGCCGCAGATAAAGCGCACCGAAGACAAGCCATAGCCAAATCTCTCCATCGCCTCCACCGCCGCTGCCCGAATGCGCGGATCATTGGACAAGCCGAGATAATTGTTCGCGCAGAAATTGAGCACTTCTTTGCCGTCGGCAACGCGGATAGCAGCACCCTGCGGCGTTATGATGACACGCTCATCTTTGTAGAGACCTTCTGCTTTGATTGCCTCGAGTTTTTTGGCTAATTCATCCTTGAATGTTCCATACATATACGCACCTCGTGTTCATTTTTTGCGATAAAAACCGAGGAAGCTCCCCACAAGCCCGCCAATGATATGCGAAAACTGTGAAATATTGTCCTGCTTGGTAAGCGCATCCCATACCTGGCCGCCTAAATAGACGATCATTATCAGAATGAAGGTGAGCGGCACTTCACCCTTCGAAAAATTCGTGATCGAAGAGAGCATGATCATCATGAATACCACTCCCGATGCACCAAGCAGCACAACATTCGGGAATAAAATCGTATTCGAGAGCCCTGTTGCCAGCGCGGTGATGAGTATGCTGAGGAGAAGAAAGCCAGATCCATAGACGCTCTCCAAAATCGGCCCCAACAGCAGAATCATGGTGAAATTGCCAATAAAATGCTGAATATTCGCATGCCCGAGTACATGCGTGAAAAGCTTGATATAATCGACAAATGCATTCGAATGAAAGGGCGCCGGTGTTGAAAAGACAGTAGGAATAAGGCTCGGCGCAATTGTCTGACTCAGCACCAACACGATTGCTGCAAGCAGCGTGAAAGTGAGCGTTACCGGTGCATTGTAGCGAATACGCATTCATTATCCTCCGGAAATCAGGGCCTTATAATTCGCTCTATCTGCGAACAGGCATACAGCAGAGGCATTATATCATACATCGAGAAAAAGCGACACCGGACAGTGGTCGGAACCCATCACTTCGGGATGAATGCCTGCAGCGGACAGAGCAGGAACGAATTCGGGATCGACGCAATGGTAGTCAAGGCGCCAGCCGATGTTTTTTTCGCGCGCTTTTGGGGCACGGTAGCTCCACCACGAATAGTGGCCTGGCTCCTTGCAGAACCAGCGGAAAGTGTCGATATAGCCTGCTGCGGTAAAGCGGTCCATCCATGCGCGCTCTTCTGGCAAATAGCCTGCATTTCCTTCGTTTTGCTCGGGGCGCGCAAGGTCGATCGGTTTATGCGCGATGTTGTAATCTCCCGCGACAATCACATGTTTGCCGCGAGCCCGCATTCGCTCGCAGAAATCCAGCATGGCGTCGCAATAGCGGAGCTTGTAATCAAGGCGCATGCCTGCTTCCTGGCTGTTCGGAAAATAGGCGCTCACGAGGACAAATCCGCCATAATCGGCGACAACGGTTCTCCCCTCGGAATCGAATTCCTGCCCCCCCATGCCCGACACCGAAACCGGCTCCCTGAGCGCATATATTCCGGTACCTGAATATCCTTTGCGCTCCGCGAACGCCCAAAAACTGTGGTAGCGCTTGCCGCTGCCTGCCACAGGATGGCGAAGTTCCTCCGTGAGCTGATCACCCTGGAGTTTTATTTCCTGGACGCAGACAAAATCAGCATCCGAGGCAGCAATCCATTCCAGAAAGCCCTTTTGGGCACATGCGCGAATTCCATTCACATTCCATGAGTATATTTTTACCATGCTGCAATCTCCGTCATTCCGCTTGCGCGCCGGAAGGCTGCTGCCCAGCGGAAAGTTGCTGCCCGCCGCCTGTAAATCCGCTGCCCTCGCCAAACCCATGCGCGAAATATTCTTCGTACACAAGATCGCACGCAGCTTTGCAGGCAAGAACAGGATTGTATTCCGATGCGATGATACGTGCGCCTGGCGGCCCGAAGCGCTGATCGTTGCGCTCGAAATCGGCCGATGCCGCTTGTGCGATGTGCTCGGAAAGCGATTTTGAACGAGTCACAATTATCACTGCTTCCGGAGCGAGCAGACGCCGGATGTCCCGCACTGCATGGGCTGAAATTTCCAGAATAGGCTTCAGAGCTGCATCAACTTCCGGATTGTTCGCGGATAAAATGCGCTCTGCATCTTCAATGCCGGCGCACGGTTCGATCTGCGAGAGCGCTGTGCACACGGTCTCTTCGTTGAGGTACAGTTCAAGGCATCCTCTGTTGCCGCACGAACAGGCAAGCCCCGATGGATCGATGGAAAGATGCCCTACTTCGAATGCGGTACGGCTTCTGTCCGACACAAGTTTTCCATTCTGGATAAATGCGCCGCCGACGCCTGCACGCACCAAAAAGAGAAACAGCGAAGAAACGCCACGCGCCTGCCCATACCGTTCCTCAGCAAGCGCAACAATCGACGCATTGTTGGTCACGATGACAGGAACCGAAAAGAGGCTCCTCAGGCGCTCTCCCAAAGGAAACTCATTCATGCCGGGAATCCGCGCATAGAATTGCACAACGCCGCTTGACACACTTACAGATCCTGGCGCTCCGACGCCAATGCCGAGCAGCTTGCTTCTGTCGATCGATGATTCCACCAGCATATCCCGTATCAGGTTTGCAATGATGTCGAGCGCATCTTCAGCAGAAGGCGGAGAAGCGAAGCACACGCCTCGCTCGGCGACGAGATTGCCTGCAAAATCCTGAATTATCGCTGCTGCTGACTGCGCCCAGAAATCGATGCCGACCACATAGGCTGCGCTGGATCGAATGCAGTAATTGACAGGCCTGCGGCCCTTCTTGCGGTTTTTGGGGCTTCGAGAGCTGGGTTCTGAGACAGCCTCGATCAGCCCTTCGCGCTCCAAATCGGAAAAAATGCGAAATACTGTCGGAGCTTTGAGACCGGTGCGCTGGACAGCTTTGCTCTGCGAAAGGATACCAGTTCGAAATATCAAGCGAAGCACAAGTCGCTGGTTTCGCTCGCGGATGAGGTGTGCGCGTTCCGGATGCTGCTCTTCGTGCGTCATTTTCCCGAATCACTCCCCAATAATCGAGTCGATGAGTTTTTTCAGTTCGATATCGATGTCGCCTTTTTCTTCTATCTGGCTCATGTCTATCTGGAACAATCCATCCCGGAACACGATTGGACCTCGGTCTGATGGCAATGGGATTTCCTCATCTTCCTGCTCGAGCTTCGCCAGCGCATGCACATACCTGTCGCTCTCTTCATTCAAGGAATGGCTGAATTTCTGCTGAGCTGGCAGGGCTCGCCAACGAGGCTGCACATAGCGAGTGCTACCAAAATAGAGCGCACTATTTTTCTCGAATTCCTGATTCATGGGCTATTACAGAATATACCGACTGTGCTGCCTCCGCAACCACCAAAAGCACCGTCGTTTTTTCGCGCCTTTATGCTATACTGAGCCTATGGGGAAAAAGCAGACAGCCATTGTCGACGCAGTCCAACGATTTACAGCGCAAGCCCAGCAAGAATTGAAGAATGCCATCTCCGACATGGAAGGAAGGGAAGTCTTTGCAATTGGCGCATTGGATTCCAGAGGCCTTATAAAAAAGCTCGAAATTCTTGCGCGCGGATCCGAAGGCGCAGTCCCTGCCCCATTTCGGGATCGAGACAGCGCACAGGTTCTCATTCACAATCATCCCTCCGGAGAACTTTTTCCTTCGGATGCCGATGTCTTGGTAGCGGCGGAAGCTGCTGCGGATGGCCTCGGGAGCTATATCGTCGATAATGCAGTTGCAAAAGTCCTTGTCGTCGCGGAGCCTGTGCGCGCAAAGCTGATTCGCCCTCTCAATCCGGACGAAATTGCTGCGGTACTAGACGATGGTGGCAAGCTTTCGCTCAAAATGCCCGAATTCGAGCCAAGAACTTCGCAGGTTGACATGGCGCGCGATGTCGCTGCCCTCATATCGGATGGAGGCATTCTGATTGCGGAAGCAGGCACAGGGGTCGGCAAATCGTTCGCGTATCTCATTCCTTCGCTTGCCTGGGCAATTGGCAACAATGAACGCGTCGTCGTTTCCACCGCGACAATAAACCTCCAGCAACAGATATTCAAAAAGGATTTCCCTGTCGTGAGTTCGCTTTTCAAAAAACCAGCCAAAGCGGCGGTGGTGAAAGGCCGGGGAAATTACTTGTGCAAGCGAAGATTGTACGAGGCAATCGAAGAAGACGCGCTCTTTTCGGATACCTCGATAAAACTGAGGCAGATACTCGAATGGGACAACAATGGCGGAAGCGGCGACAAATCCGATCTCTCGCTGCCGGATGATGACCCGATATGGAATCGCGTGTGTTCCGAAAGCGATTATTGCCTCTCTTCGCGCTGCCCGTATCATGAAAAATGCCATGTAGTTCGGGTTCGGCTCGAAGCAGCCAGCGCACAGCTCATCATTGTGAATCATCATGTACTGCTCGCCGATCTTGAAGCCAAGCGGACACGCGAAGGTGTGCTGAACACTATTCTTCCTTCGTACAAGGCGCTGGTGCTCGATGAGGCTCATGCAATCGAATCGAGTGCGACAAGCCTGTTCTCCGAATCGTTTTCGAAGCGATCCATCCAGCGGCTTCTTGGAAGGCTCGTGCGTAAAAAAAAGCGGATACAGACCGGCATCTTGCCTTCGCTCCGACGATTGCCTGATATACCTAAAGCTTTGCTCGATGCAGCGAGCAAGCAAGCCGATGCAGCAGCCGCAGCTGCAGATGCATTCAATGCTTCGGCGCTCGCTTCATACTCGGAAAAAGAATCGAGTCTCCTTATAAAGAATCTGGAGAGTTTCAGCCGTTCCGCCTTTCTTTCGGCGCTTCAGAGCCTCGAGCGGGACCTTGCGATGCTTGTGACTCGCCTTGGAGAAATCCTTGAGGCGATGCCGCCTGAATTCGACGATGAGGAGAGTGTTGTCGAACTCAAGCTGACTAGTCGTTCGATCGAAGAAGCTGCTGCCCTTGTGCCTCGATTCAAAAACCCGGATGCGGAGCCCCAGACAATCTTCTGGATGCAGATCGACAGAAAAAATCCGAGAGAAGCGGTAGTCATCTGCACCGCAACGCCGCTCGAAGTTGCCCCACTTCTTGCCGAGCGGCTTTTCAGCAAGGTGCGTACCTGCATTTGCACAAGCGCAACGCTCACAATCAACAACTCATTCGATTGGTGGCGAAATCGGGTTGGCTTGCCGACGAAAAAGGACGGCGAGACGAGCAAAGCCATGAGCACGATGAGGGCAACGGCGGGGACAACAGAAGGAGCAATTGACGCACCCATTCGCAACAGGCAGTATCCTTCGCCTTTCCCATACCGGCGCAATGCCTTGCTCGCGATCGACACCAGCGCGCCCCCTCCCGACGGAACACAGTTCCAGGCATACCTCAATACAGCCGTAGCCCGGCTTTTGCATGCGTCTCGCGGTCGGGCTTTGGTGCTGTTCACAAGCCACAGAGCCCTTAGGGATACCTACGATTATGCCGCTCCCCTCTTAGAGAAAGAAGGAATCCTTGCTCTTCGCCAGGGGCAAAAAGATCGCTATTCTCTCTTGCATACCTTTATCAACGACATTTCGAGCGTGCTGTTTGCGACTGAATCATTCTGGGAGGGAGTCGATGCGCCAGGCGAAACGCTCTCGCTTGTTATCATAACAAAATTGCCGTTCCGCGTGCCGACCGACCCTATCCAGGCCTCAAGAGCAGCAGCAATCGACGCACGCGGCGGTAATTCTTTTGCGGAAATGAGCATCCCCGAAGCGGTTATCCTGTTCAAGCAAGGATTTGGCAGGCTTATCCGCCACTCGAACGACCGGGGCGTCGTCGCGGCGCTCGATGTCAGAATTGCAAAAAAGGCGTACGGAAATCTCTTCATTTCGAGTCTGCCCGAATGCAAGCTCGAAACTGGCCCGCTCGACCAGCTCTGCACAAGTGTGGCAAAATTCCTCGATTCGGAAGGATAAAAGGCATGACTGATATGGAAGCCACCCTGCCCTGCGCGGCATTTCTCGAAAATCCGGTTCAGCAGTATGCCTGGGGGCGCACAGAAGGCATTGTTCCATTTATCGAGATTCCCCCTTTGAACGGGCTTCCGGCAGGCGAAGTCTGGATGGGAAGCCATCACAGAGCCCCGTCGAAGGCGATCTTTGGCAAAGGTGCTGTTCCGCTTGATGAGCTTGTCCGCGCTGCTCCCGAGCATTGGCTGGGGTCGAAAGCAGCGCGCCACTATGGGGATTTGCCATTTCTTTTCAAAGTGCTTGCCGCTGGGGCGCCGCTTTCGCTCCAGCTTCATCCTGATGCCAAGGCCGCCAAGGAGGGCTTTGCAAAGGAAGAAGCGGCCGGCATTCAGCTCCTTGCTCCCGACCGCTCGTTCAAAGACCCGAATCACAAGCCGGAGCTCGCTGTGGCCCTCACTCCGTTCAAGGCACTTGCAGGATTTCGTCCGCTTGAGCACATTGCACAGTTTCTCGGTCCTGAGCTGTGTCGGGCGCTTTCGTGGAACAGCATTGCGCGTACAGAAGATCTTCGCCTTTTCATGCGCCGTTTGTTCGAGGCTCGGGGAGCCGGATTTATGCCGCTCGAAAGCATGCTTGAAAGCCGGGCACAGGCGCTGGCTGCATCGGCCGCTTCAGAAGAAAGAGAAGCAGGCCTGCTCGCTCTCGATCTCAAGGCTCGATATCCCGGAGATCCAGGCCAGTTTGCCCCATTTATTTTCAACATCCTGAGCCTTGAGCCGGGAGAGGGGCTTTTTGTGCCTGCAGGCGTCATTCATGCCTATTTGACAGGGAGCATTCTTGAAATAATGGCATGCTCCGACAATGTAATAAGAGCTGGGCTTACCATCAAGCATATCGATATCGAGCTTCTTTGCGATATTCTCGATCCTGATGCAAAGCCGCTTGTTGTTGAGCCATATATCACGCACGCTGAAGGTGTCGAACATGCAGTCTGGAACACCCCTGCAGATGAATTCCGCCTTGAGCGGCTTGATTTGGACAGCAGTGCGAATTTTGCCTATGCACCAGAAGGGCCGGAAATCCTGCTTTGCACGAAAGGAAAGGCGCATATCCAGGCAGGCAGCGCATTTGACCTGAAGGCTCGGTCTTCGCTGTTTGTGGCCGGTTCCTGCGAGCAGTTGACTGTAAAGGGCCCTGCAACCGTATGGCGCGCAATCGGACCTGCTCCGAAAGCTGCAGACGCTGCCGGCAATTCACTCACCATCTGGGTCGACGGCGATTCTCTGCCAAGGGACCTGCGTCCCCTGCTCGTCAAACGGGTGCTCAGCCCCAGAAAATATGGCGAAGTACTGGTCAATGTGCATTTTGTTGCTGCCAGGGCACTATCCGGCGTACCTGCGCACTGCATGACTCTGGTCGAACCAGGCGAAGGAGCGGCCGACCGCTGCATCGAATCTCTTGTGCAATCAGGAGATATTGTCATCACACGCGACATTCCCTTTGCCGAGCGGCTTCTTGCAAAGAACATACATGTCATCAACGACCGTGGAAATGTTTTTACCAGAGACAGCATTGCGGAGCGCCGTTCCATTCGAGATGCAATGGCAGAACTGCGTGCTGTTGGCATCGCTCAGTCGAGCCCAAAAGGCTCACAGCGAACCTCTGCCGAAACCAAGCGCTTTGCTGATGCGCTCGAGCGCACAATTGTCAAGGCGGCAAGACTGAAAAAAGCGGCCGCCAGATAAAGTGCTAGCTGTGGCTCATCGTAAGCCTAAGGCGTATCGGCAGCTGGCGCTTCTGGCGCTACTATGTCTGCCGGCTCTGCTGGAGCTGCTGGTTCTGCCGACACTACTGTCTCTGACGGCGGACCTGCGCTCTCCACTTCCACACTGACATCTGCCGATGGCTCTATGCCTGCTGGCGGAGGGGTCTCCGCTTCGGACTTTGTTTCGGCGATAGGCGACACATATTTCTGCACCAGATATGCATACCGCTCTCGAAGAATGAGCGAGCGGTACAAAGTATCAGGAGTGTATTTGATAGGCGAAGAAAGCAGCGCAATCAGCCTGGCCGCCTGATCAGCGCTGATATTCCGGACGCTCGTTCCATAGTACACTCGCGCTGCCCTTTCGATGCCGAAAATTCCCTTGCCCCATTCAGCATAGCCCAAATACAGTTCCAGAATGCGATTTTTGGAAAGAATGAACTCCAGTTCAAGCGCAGCAATCACTTCGAGATATTTTCGGACATAGCTTTTATCGGGCACAAGAAACAGCGTGCGCGCAACCTGCATGGTGATGGTGCTCCCGCCGTACATCGGCTTTCCGATTTTTTCGTTCAATGCTTTTGCGCGCTTGAACGCCTCCATGTCAATGCCATGATGCTCGTAGAATTTGCCATCCTCCACCGAAACCAGCATACGGCGCACAGACAGCGGAATATTCGCAAGCGCCAAGGGAATCGGCTTCTGGACCTTCCAATGGCTGATGATTGATCGATACATCATAAGCACCGTCGTCGGCGGATTTGCAAATTTGTAAACCAAAATCAAGGCGCTTGTGATCCCGATATATGCTAGATGCGCAATGAGCACCGCAAGAACAACAACGCGCACAATGCGCACACCAAGGCTTCGCGGTTTGCGGTTTTTTCCCCTGGCTCGATTTTCGTTCGGGCGCTCATCGCTTGAGGCATTCTGAGAGCTCATTATGCTGCAGTATAGTGCAAAAGCCAATAAAATGGCGAGCTCTCCGCAGAGAGCTCGCCTCGCCCTATGTTTTGCCGCGCGGCGCGAAGGAAGCATTCAGGCATGACCTTGTCGAGCCATTGAAAAGGGCGGCCAACGATATTGCCTCTCTACTATAGCGCCCCACAGCTCACACTGCTTTCTTGCCCTCTTCCACCGCTGCAATGTTGAGCGCAATAAGCGAATGCTTGCTCGCAGGGAAAAAGCTCTTGAGGACAGTTTCCAGATTATCGAGCTTGACCGCCCCTGTCACTTTGCTCAAGGCGCCCATCATCACCATATTTGCGATACGCACATCGCCGAGCTTGAGCGCGATATCGTTGCAGGGAACATGAACAATGTTCGCATCGGGACGCGCAGGGTCTTTCTTGACGAGGCTGGAATTCACGAGAATCGTGCCCCCTTCTTTGCAGACTTTTTCGCCGATCTCGACCGAGTCCTGGTTCATCACAACGACAGAATCCGCGCTGGTCACAAGGGGGCTCGTAATCTCATCGTTCGAAACGATGACTGATGCGCGCGCGATGCCACCACGTTTTTCCGCGCCATAGAACGGGAAAAAGGTCACCTTGAGGCCTTCCTTCATTGCGGAATATACCCAGAGCTGTCCCAACGAGATAACGCCTTGTCCGCCAAATCCTGCTATAAAGGTTTTTTCGGTCATGGGATGCTCCTTTCAGTTCGCCTTTGCCGGGCTTGTGGCGGGTGCGCCAGCCGTGGCATCAAGCGTGTTCTTTATCTCGCCAAGCGGATAGTAGGTGATCATGTTCTTCTCGAGCCATTCGACTGACTGGACAGGGTTCATCTGCCAGTTGGTCGGACACTGGGAGAGAATCTCGACCATGGTAAAGCCTTCACCACGCATCTGTGCTTCGAATGCTTTGCGAATATAATTCTTTGTCTTTCTGATATTTACCATGTTGTTGACCGAGCCGCGCGCAAGGTATTTCGTGCCTTCGAGCGTTGCAAGGAGCTCGCAGACGCGGATGGGATAGCCCATGCCAGCCACGCCCGGGTCGCGCCCTTCGGGAGCGGTGGTCGCGTGCTGGCCGACAAGCGTGGTCGGCGCCATCTGACCGCCGGTCATGCCGTAAATCGCGTTGTTGACAAAAATTGTGGTGAATTTTTCGCCGCGGTTCGCCGCATGGATAATCTCCGCTGTTCCGATGGCCGCAAGGTCGCCGTCGCCCTGATAGCAGATCACGAGGTGATCGGGGAGCATGCGCTTGATACCGGTTGCCGCTGCCGGGGTTCGACCGTGCGCCGGCTGTACGGAATCGAAATCGAAATACAGGTCTGCCCAGATCGAGCAGCCGACGGGGTTCGTGATAATTGCCTTGGTCTGAAGCCCCATTTCATCGACGACTTCGGCGATCAGCCGATGGATTACGCCGTGGCCGCAGCCGGGGCAGTATTTTGTCTGGATCGGTTTAAGGCTTTTGGGATGCCCATATGCTAGTTCCATAGTCTGCTCCTTTGCTTATTTGCCCATTAGGCGCGCCACTTCAGCGAACACCTCTTCCTGGCTGGGAATGTTGCCGCCGCAGCGGCCATAGAAATACACAGGCGCTTTCCCGTTCACTGCCAGGCGCACATCTTCGATCATCTGCCCCATACTCATTTCGACGCAGAGGAAGCGCTTCCCCTTTTCGGCAAGTTCATGGAGGCGCGCATAGGGGAAGGGCCACAGCGAAATCGGGCGGAATAGCCCGACTTTCATGCCTTTTGCACGCGCCATCTGCAACGCACCGTGCGAAACGCGGGCAGAAGTGCCATATGCCACGAACACGACATCTGCATCTTCAACATCGATTTCTTCGTAGCGGTTGATGTCTTTCTTGATAAGCTCATAGCGGGCATAGCGCGCGTGGTTTGCCGCCTCGAGTTCGTCGGGCACGAGATTCA
>Ga0228535_1001505_pt1 | contig 34366 bp, 28 predicted proteins | sample SJ1metagenome_FD_168457 | JGI IMG/M metagenome (GOLD analysis project Ga0228535, IMG submission 168457) | Enriched culture of PCE-dechlorinating microbial communities from Ithaca, New York, USA - SJ1 | ecosystem: Engineered > Modeled > Simulated communities (microbial... > Unclassified | place...
ATATCAATATTATCGGCAATGGAAACGCAACTCGAGGATCAAGGCGTTTCCCATGTAGTGAGCCAGTTCACCCGATTGACAGCCTCCGGGGGGGCGTTCTAAGATAAAAGGGAACGGAACGAGGAGGTCAGCCCATGAATATGCGTGGAGTCTCGGTTCTTGTCTCGGCGTCTCTTTTCCTGGCCGTCGCCGCCCCGGCCCAGATCGGATTCAACCAGGAAGAGAAGATGATGATCCAGAAATTCAAGGCGTCCAACCCCATGCTCGAGGAGGGAAAGGGACTCTTCGCCAAGGGGAAATTCGACAAGGCGGAAAAAAAGTTCCGGGAGTGCCTGGACGTCTTCCCGAAAAACGCCGACGCCCATTACTACCTGGCGCAGATCCAATTGAAGAAAAACGATCCCGCGAAAGCTCTCGAGTCCATCGAAACCGCCAAGGCGTGTTTTTCGGAGCTGGGCAAATTGTATTCCTATACCCACCAGGACATGATGAACAGGCTCCGGGACCAGAAGGCGGAGTTCGAGGAGAGCATCCGTCAACGGGAAGCGACTTTGGCCGAGATGAGAGGGATGAAGGGAGAAGAGGCCGCCCTCAAGATATCGAATCTGGAGACCGACATCCAACAGAACAAGAACCAGATCGCTCAAATCGACGCCCAGCTTCGCCGTCCGATCCCGATGGCCATGGAAACGCCCTCCGGCTATGACTTCATTCACGGGAACATCCTCTTCAAAATGAAGGATTACCAGGGCGCGGTGAAGCAATACACGGAGACCATCCGGCGGGATCCCCGGCACGAATTCGCCTATAACAACGCGGCCAACATCTATTTCATGGCCGGGAAATACGATGTGGCCCTCAAGTTCCTCAAGCAGGCGGAAGCCAACGGCGTGAAGATCAACGAAAAATTCAAAAAGGACCTCGAGGCAAGGCTGGAGAACAAATAGACGCCTTGCCCGGAGGCGACCCCGCGGGCGAAACGAAGCCCTATTTTTTAATCGAGTCGACGATATTCCGGACCTGGGCCGACCTGTCCGTATCCGGTTCCAGATTCAAAAACTTGTCAAAATACTCAACCGCCTTGGCCGTGTCGCCCTTGTTCAAAAAGACGTATCCCAGCTTGAGGTAGGGTTCGGGCCACTCGGGTTTGATCTTCGCCGCGAGCTCGAAATACGTTTGAGCGTCGTCGATTTTCTGATTGGAAAAATATATCTCGCCGACATTGTAAGCCAGGCTCTCGTCCTTGGGAGACGCCTCCAGCGATTGCTTGAAGAACTTCTGGGCCTCCCCCAGGTTTTCCTGCCTGAGATACAGGAGCCCGATGGCGGCGGCGCCTTTGGCGGTCATGTCCTTGCCCATGACCGTGTCTTCCTTGGCTTTTTCCATGAGGACATTGTAGTTTTTCATCGCCGTCTCGTAGTCTCCCTTTTCCCGGTAGCAATCGCCGACATTGAGCAGGACCTGGTAGGCGGCCGTGTTCTTCTCCATGAATTGCGCGTACAGGGCCAGGGCCGCGTCATACTTGCCCTCTTTGTAATATTGGTTGCCTTCCTCGAGAAGGGCGAACGCCGTCTCGTCCTGGATGGAGCCGGTCTGTTTGACTTCGGGCTCCAGCTTGACGACGACCTTATCGACCTTCGCCGCCAATTGGCTGACGTAGACCTTCACGGCGGCGGGAGCGAAGCCTTTCGCCGAGACCCCGACGACCCAATCGCCCGTTCCCAGGCCGATTATGCCCCATTCCCCCTTTTTGTTGGTGGTCGCCTCAAACTTGACACCGGCTTCCTTGGTAAAGGCGACCGTGACCTTCGCCGCGGGGACCGGCTTGTCGTTGGGGTCGAGGACCACGCCGGAGAGCCTGGCTTTCCCCCTTCCGGCCTGGGCCAGGGCTCCACCCGCGCACATCAAGCCGAGAAAAACCATCAGGGCGATTTTGGCGGTGATACCTTTTTTCATTTTTACCTCCCGTCGTGGATTGTCCTCATCGAAAAACTCGCTCTAGGCATTATATAATCAAAGCGGCCTTTTTGTGGCCTTTGGCGCCGTCCCTGCCGTTTTGCAGCGTCAGGTTCAGGGTGTACTTTCCCGGATCGAGCTTGACGGGGACCTCGATGACATGCGTCTCCCGGAGCTTCCCCTCGAATTCTCCCTTTGCCACGGAGAGGGGGCAGCTTGTCCCGCCGCTCCAGGCTTTTTTCCCGTCGGAATCCAGGATTTCCACGGTCAATTCCAGGAAAGCCGTGTAGGCATCGCCCTCGGCCTCGAACCAGATGTCGCTGAAGGGAAGGCTCACCTGAAGGAGAACCTCCCCGGGCCCGGTTTTCCTTGTCTCCAGGGAAAAATCCTGGGCGTCCCTTTCGGAGACGGCCGGCTTTTTCGGCATGAGCATCGCCTGCGTTTTGTTGATCTCGCTGATCTGGGCGACGCTGTAGGGATCTATCTTGTAATTCCCGCTCCAATCATCGTCCACGAAGATGATAGGGAAAAAGCCGTAGTACCATACTTCCCGCGGCTTGTCGTAAAAACTGGCCCCCCGGGGGTAGGTCTCCCTGTTATCCGGACGGCCGAGGAGGATATAATATTTCCCCCGGTCGCCCAGCCAGCCCGGAGTGGAGCCCTCTTTAAACAAGCGATTGGCCTCCTCGATCCGCGCCAGGTAATTGTTTTTAAATTCGTTCACGTCCGTTTCGGGGGTGGGATCCCTATCCTTCCAAAACTTTTCGATGAACGCTTCCCGGTCGGAGGCCGGGAGGGCGAGAAAAGCTTTATGGTCTTCCTTGCTGATGATGTATCTCGCTTTGGAGATGAACTCCTTGCTCTCGGGATCCAGGGATTTCGGCACCTTGTAAAGAGCGCATGAGACCATGAGAATCGCGCAGGCTACAGAGAAAATCCCTAAAGATTTCCTCAATTCGTCTCCTTCAGGGATTTGATCAGCGCCCTGATTTTCTCCTGTCCGGGGTTGATTTCCAAGGACTTCTCATAGGCCCGAAGGGCTTCCTCCGCGTTGCCGAGCTGGTTGTAGCAGTCACCGATCGAGTTGAGGATATTGATATTCGTTCCCAGGCGCGTCAGATGTTCCTTGTAATAAGAGATGGCCTCCTCCCATTCCCCCAACGCCTGGCAGGCTTGTCCCGCCACCTGCAAAAAATTATGATTCGGCGGGTCTTTCAGGAACGGGAGGGCGATCTCCTTGACGACGGAATATTCTTTCGTCAGGAAGAGCAGGCGGCAAAAATCAAGGGCGAAGGCGGGGACCCGGGGATTTTTTCGATACGCGGTTTCAAGAAGAGGCCTGGCGCTGGAGACGTCGTTCTTGTTCAAAAACTGGGTGCCCAGGACGTTGAGGATGTCCGGGCTTTCATCCGGAGGCTTCGGCAGGGAAAGGACCCATGGCCTGGGCAACGAGCCCGAAGAAGATATGTAGAACTGGCTCTGCTCGGAGAGAACGGCCGTACGTCCTTTGTCGAAAAGCGAGACTTTGACCGAATAATAAGCGGGTGGAAGGTCCGCCAGGGAAAATTCTTCCAGGAAATCCGCCTGACCCGGATGATCCTTCAAGCTTTTCGCCAGGGAGCGCACTTTTTCCTGATCCCTGTAAACGGCGCATTCCAGGCTTCCGCTTTCCTTGAGATCCGGCGTCAGCCCCTGAAGTTGAAAATGGACATAGAGCGTATCCTGAACGGTGAAATCGTTCCGCGGCGAGGGGACGAGCTGATCATTCCCGATCAGGAAAGGCTTGTTCTGGCCCCGGTATTTCGAATCCCGGGTGATCCTGTTCGCCAGGACGACCGGGCTCATCCGCAGGGCCCCGGCTTCCGGCACGGTCAGATCGGCTTCAAGCGAGGTGAATTCCTTGGAAACGGCGTTTTTGAAGAGAACGTTCAACGTGTAAGCTCCGGAGATCAGGGGGAACATATCCTGAAAACTGAAGAGCTTCGAGCGGATGCCGGCGGCCTGGTTTTCGTTCATTTCAATCGGGACGGTGCGGTCGAACTGGTAAACGGTATTGCCCTTCAGGTCCCTGACGCTTCCGTTGATATCGAGCTTGGATAAAAACCTGTTGTCCACCCTTTCAAACGTCAGTTTTCTCGGCTCGATCAGATAATGGACGAAAAACATCCCGGAGGGGTCCCGGATCACCCGGACGAGGGACTCGCTGTCCATATAGTTGGCGGAATAATCGACATCGATGATATCTTTATAGGCCAGGAGTTTTTCCGCATAGGTGTCCTTGACTTTCTCATACCCCGCCTTGGGAATCCGGCTGCCCAGCATGACCTCGGAGGCGATGGAGGGGCTGAACGTCCCGTAATCCTCGCCGTGGATCAACGACAGGGAAACGGAAGCTATCGAAGGCTCGATGTTGAAGAGCTGATTGTAGGCATCGAGATAGCTGGACATATCTCCTTGATAATGAATGAGAAGGCTCTGAGGGCCATGCTTGATGGGCGAGTAGAGCTCGTATTCGCCGACGCTGTCCTTACGGAAGAAGACGACGTTGAAGGCGCTCGGAAGCCCGAGGTCGGACAGGCCTTCATAGAACCAGATGACGACGGGGTGGACTTCGGACATATTCTCGAACCGATCGATCGATTTCGGCTGGCCCAGGATGATATAGATCCTCCCCATTTCGGACCGCCATCCCGCCCCGGGACCTTCCTTTCCGAAATTCTTGTTGACGTATTCGATCCTTTTGTAGTGTTCGGTTTTAAATTCATTCTCGGGCGTGGTGAGATTGGGATCCCGCTGTCTCCAGAAGGCCTCTATGAATATCTCCCTTTCGCGGTCGGTGCCCAGCTGGAGGAAAACCTCCTTTTCCTTGGGGGTGATGATGTAGACGACCTCTTCCTCCAGCCATTTCCGGTAGCGGGGATCGAGATTCTTGGCGGAAGGCTTGGCCTGGCTGAACGCCAGGGACGACGTCAAAAGAAAAAGGGCGAGGCCAACGATGGACGCTGCTTTTTTCACGTCAGTATTTTATCACTTCAGGCTCTCATCAACAAGGATATTAGTCCGGCCGGGCGGCGAACGGACGATCCGCGCGTCTTCGCACGGAGCGGCCCGCGCGGGTCCGGCCGATTGACATCTCCGCCGGTCTTTCCTTATGATGCAGGGCGACGGACGGCGGCGAATGGCCCCGGCGGCGCTCATGAACCTTCATCCAACCGGATCGCCGCCGCGCGGCGGGGCGCGCCTCCTTCCCGATCGAACCCTGGCGGAGCGTCCGACCCGCGGAATCGCCCGGACTACGACGATGGAGTTGACATGATCACGATCCTGGTTATCGGCGCGGCCGCCGTGTTTCTCCTGGCCTACCGGCTGTACGGCCGGTTCCTGGCCCGCCGGCTCGATTTGAACGACGCGAACATAACCCCGGCCTGCGCCATCAACGACAACGTCGACTACGTGCCGGCGAAGGCTCCCCTCCTTTTGGGGCAGCATTTCTCGGCGATCGCCGCGGCGGGGCCGATCGTCGGGCCCGTACTCGCCGCCATCTGGTTCGGCTGGCTGCCGGCCGTCCTTTGGGTCGTTCTCGGAGCCGTTTTTATCGGGGGCGTCCATGATTTCTCGACCCTGGTCGCGTCCGTCAGGCATCGAGGGCTGTCCATCGGAGAATTGGTCAAACAGTACATATCCCCCCGCTCCTACACTTTCTTTCTCATTTTCATCTGGATCACCCTCATGTACCTGATCATCACCTTTGTCGATATCACGGCCCAGACCTTCAAGGCCGCTTCCGGGGACGAAGCCTACGGCCCGAGCGTCGCGGCGATCTCCCTCGTTTATCTGCTTCTGGCCGTGCTCATGGGAATCCTGCTGCGCGCCTTCAAGGTCCGTCTGTCCATCCTCACGGCGATTTTCCTGCCGCTGCTCTTTGTCTTTATCTGGCTCAGCACCCGGCTCCCGGACTCCGTCGTCGCCGCCCTGTCGAGTCTCTCGGCGACGGAATGGAGCATGATTCTTCTCGCCTACTGCCTGATCGCGTCGGTCATTCCGGCGTGGACTCTCCTGCAGCCGCGCGGCTATCTCGGCGGATGGCTGCTTTACCTGACCATCGCGGCCAGCTTCATCGGCACCTGCTTCGGAGGCTTTTCCATCCGCTACCCGGCGCTCAATATGCAGGGTTTCAACAGCCTGGCGAACGGCCAGGCCCTGTTTCCGCTCCTCTTCATCACCATAGCCTGCGGGGCGTGTTCAGGATTTCATGGAATCGTCGGTTCCGGCACGACATCCAAGCAGCTTTGCAAGGAAACGGACGCCAGGCCGATCGGGTACGGCGCCATGCTGCTGGAAGGGCTGGTGGCCATATTCGCCATCGTCACGGTCATGATCCTCAGCCGGGAGGATGCCGCGCTGAAAGCCGATCCCAACATGATCTACGCCAACGGGATCGCGAAATACCTGGGCCTTCTGGGGATCGATCCCGTCTTCGCGCTCACCTTCGCCCTGCTCGCCTTCTCGACGTTCGTTTATGACACCCTGGACGTCTGCACGCGGCTGGGCCGCATCATCTTCCAGGAGCTCATCGCCTGGAAAGGCTTCCTGAGCAACATCGTCTCGACGCTCGTGTCGCTCGTCTTCCCTCTTGTGTTTCTCCTGCTGGCGGGAGAAAAGGGATATCTCGTCGCCTGGCCGATATTTGGAACCAGCAATCAGCTCCTGGCGGGCTTCGCCCTGATGGCCGTTTCGTTTTGGCTGGTCCGCACCCATCGCAACGCCCTGTTCACCGCCCTCCCGATGGCCTTCATGCTGACCATGACCGCCTGGTCGCTCATCCTGCACATCATCCCCTTTTACCAGGCCCTCTTTTCACCCGGGGGAGGGCGCGCCCTGGACGCCAAGGTCATCACCTCGGGCACCGTGGGAACCATCCTTCTCGGATTGACGATCCTTCTGGCCGTCGAGGCGGCGCAGGCTTTTTTTCTGAAAAAAAGCGCGCGCAACTAAAGCGGGACACAATACTCATTTACCCTATTTAATCATCAATCACCCGGCGGGCGGAGCCGGGAGGAAATGATGCTTGCCGGAAATAAGGTAAATGGGTATTGTGTCCCCCGATTTCTCAGCAAATTGACATCGCCGCGCGCCATGTATTATCATCGCCGAGAACGGGAAACGGCACAATGGTGAGGAAGCGCTCGGGCTTGTTCATTCGGCCGGTCCGGTTCAAGAAAAATCCCCCTTTTTTTCGTTGAAAGGAACCGCCATGAAAAAAATCGCGCCCCTTCTTTTGGCCGCGGCAATCGCCTTGAGCCCGCACGCCGCTCAAGCGGCGGCGGATGAATTCCAGGCCCGGCTTTTCCAGATCGGCCTGGAATACAAGGCGTTGAAGGTCAGGATAGTGGTCGACAGCTACACCGCCGACGAAGAGATCGCCCAAATCAAGAACGTCCTCAGCCAGCAGGGCTTCGATGCCTTCATGAACGCCTTCAACTCCCTGATGAAGGGGAGCCTCCAGATCGTCGGCGGCCCCGGCGTGAAAATCAATCTCCATTGCGCCTACAGCCGCCCGACGGACAAGGGAAGGCAGATCCTCCTCTTCACCCAGGCGCAGGATTGGGATTTGAGCTCGATGCGGAGGGTCGAACCCGAGTTCCAGTTCATGGTCATCGAGCTCAACCTCAATGAAAAAGGAAGGGGCAACGGGAAAATCTACGAGCAGGCTAAGATCAGGCTGCCCCTCGAGAACGTAATGGAAATGGAAGGCTACGGCGCGCCGCCCCGGCAACTCCTCGACGTCCGCGAAGTGAAGAAATAGCGGCGCCCGCCGGTTGTCCCCGGATTTCGATCCGGCGGCCGGAACCGCTCAAAATTTCCGCGATATCCCCGTGATCAGAGTGATGTCGTTCTTCTTGATGCCGAGGCCCACCGGACGATTTTCATAGTAGTTGATAAAGGTCAGCTTGACAGCCCAACTCTTGGCCAAGGCGGTGACGAGGTTCGTTTCCAGGCGGAAAAAATAACGGCTCATCCTGGATATGTCGGAGTTGATTTCCAATTTTTCGTTGAACTCGGCCGTCTCCGATATCTTCCAGACAAGGCTTTCTCCGAGTTTCAGCCCGGCAAAGCTGGCCGTATCCCCCGTGTCATAGTACCTCGAGGCGACTCCCGAAACGCCGGCGTCCAGAGCGATGACGAGATTTTTTTGATCGACGGCCTTGTAGCCGAAACCGGCGGCGGGCATGAAGCGATAGCTGTAATTTTTAAACCGGTTCCGGACGGCTTGCAGCTCATAAAAGGAAAAGACGCGGCTGGAGTGCTTCCAGCCGAGCCGGCTGGACACCTGGGCGGATTCAACGCTCGTCGCGCTATCCACCTCCCCGAAAAGATAGACGCCCTTGTTTTCCAGAGTCAGGTTCCGGCCCACCGGCCCGTCCGCGGCGAAAGTGAAACCGAAGTTCATCGAACGCGCGTTCCCGCGGGAAAGCGACAGGCTCAAGGCGATGTCTCCCTTCCAGGGCGGCACCTCCGCCGGCTTCTCCCGCGCGAATGAAAAGGATGCGAGGAGCAACGTGAAACCGATAACGGGAACCGCCGCTTTTCTGTTCATTTCCAGTCTCCTTGTCGATGAGGTGGATACGGAAGGCATTAAGGCCGGAGGTAAATACCATTATAGGGCACGCCCCGACAATTTCAACACGCCGCGGCTCAGGAATCCCGCAATCGCTCAAAAAATCCCGGACGCGCGGACGCGCGGCCCGGCCGGATCCCGCGTGGGTCCGGGGATCACCGCCCGCGCGAACGCCAGCCCCGCGGGCATCCGCATTTTCATCTATGAAACCCGGCCGCGAAAGAGTAAAATACGGAAATGGCTATCAAGAAGTGTCCGTATTGTCAGGCGATCATCGATGAAACAAGCGAACTCTGCAACCGGTGCGGAACCAGGCTTCTTTTTCCCGAGGACGAGCTGATCGAAGAGGAAATCCCGGGCGAAAAAATCACCGGCGAGGACGAAGAGGCATAGTCCGGCTTCCCCTCTGCCTAAGGCCTATTTTTCATCCCCCCCTCCCACAAATCCCCGTTTTCGGGTAAAATGGGCCGGAATCCAACGCGGAGGTCACAATGATCGGAAAGAAGCGGATCGGAATCATGGCGGCGGCCGGGATGGCGGTTCTTTTCGCCCATCCCCTGTTTCTCGCCGCCCAGCAGGGTTCCGGCGGCGGCCGGAGGCCCGCGACCTTCTTCGATGTCCTTTCGCGGCCGAAATTCGTCACCATGCTCGTCATCGGCTTCGTCGCGCTGGTCCTGCTTCTGACCCGGAAAATGAAGAACTCCGTCAAAGTGCCGCTGCTCCTCCTTTCCACCTTTCTCTACGGCATCTCAGCCAATCTTCCGGTGAAGCTCTTCTCCAAGTTCAGCATGCACCCCTCCCCGATCTGCTCCGTGGCCAAGGCCATTCTCTACGGCTTCCGCATGCCCATGATCGTCACTCTGGCGGTCATCCTCCTCCTGACGATCGTCGGCCCGAAGCTCTTCTGCGGGTGGGTTTGCCCGGTCGGCGCCGTCCAGGAACTCATCGCCATGTGGGCCGACAAGCTCGGGATCCGGCGCCGGAAATGGAATTTCCGCTTCACCCAGGGCGTCAGGGCCGGCATATTCCTGCTGTTCGTCTTCCTCAGCGGGACGGCCGTCATCCACACCGTCCAGGACGGCCGGGTCATCCCCCTGGCCATCTACGACTATATCAACGCCTTTCACGGCTTCGAGATCGGGCTCCAGCCGACGGTTTTCGGCAATATCATTCATTTCCTGCCGTTCATTCTGACGCTGGCCTTCGCCTTTGTCGTCTACCGGCCGTTCTGTTACCTGGTCTGCCCCATCGGGCTCCTGGCGAATATCGTCGAGCAGTTCGGAATTTTCCGCGTCGTCCTGAAAAGGCCTCCGTGCAACGACTGCGGCTCGTGCGCGCTGAAGTCGCCTTGCCCGACGGTGCCGGAGATTCTGAAGGGTTCGGCCGTCAGGCCCGATTGCTTCTCGTGCACGGTCTGCGTCAATTCGTGCCCCTCAAGATCGCTCGAGTTCGGAGCCTGCGGCGGCCGGAAACCTGAGACGGAAAAGGAATAAAAACGGGGCGGAACGCTCCGTCCCATTCCCGCGAATCGCCGTTTCCGGAGGCATCCGCCCCCTGCCGTCATCATCAAGGGCGAGAAGACCGTCTGAGGGAAACCGTCCTTTTCCCCTTGGACCCAAGTCGCTCCGGACCTGGAAAAGGAGATTTCCCGTTTCTTGACAACGGCGCGCCGTCACCGCCGCGGATCGCATTTGACAAAGCCCATGACCGCGCCTATATTAAACTTGGTCCTTGAGGGAAAAAGGGTGATTCCCTGTTAATTTACCGAGGGGGGAGTGTCTATGGAAAAGACGAAATCGGTGCTTCATTCAAGCCGGCGGGCTTTTCTTCAAGCGGCGCTGCCGGGGACGGCTATCCTCTGTTTGGGCGGACGATGCCTGCTGAATGCCTATCGATTCCAGGAAACGTCCGCGGGGACGGGGCAAGAACACAAGTTCCTCCAAAATTCGGGCATGAAGTTTGCGGATGTCTTCAAGATGGCCTATGCCGAATATGTCCCCATCTGGAGAGGCTTTGAAAGAGAAATGGGAAGCGAGAGATTCATCGTCATGCTGAAAAGCGTTATCGACAAGGAAGCCAAAGCGCAGTCCGCGGCCATGGCCGAAAAACTGGGAAAGAGCGACTTCGCCGCCTATTTTCAGGATCTACGCAAACCCAATCCGTTCTGGCAGCATGCCCTGACCTATGAGATCGTCGAAGACGCGCCGAAGGCCTTCGAGATCAAGGTCACGGAGTGCCTCTGGGCCAAGACTTACGGTGATGCCAAAGCCGCCGACCTCGGCTATGTTCTTTCCTGTTACGGCGACTTCGCGTCCGCGCAGGGCTTTAATCCCAAAATGAGGCTGGTCCGGACCAAAACGCTCATGCAGGGAGATGAGTTCTGCAATCACCGCTATACCCTGGAAGAATAGCGCCGACTGATTAGATTTCAAAAGACTCCGGTCCCTAGTCCCAGGACTTGACGAGTGTCTTTTCCACGGCGCGAACGATGTCTTCAACCTGGGGCGCGAGGCCTCGAAGATTCGGCTCTTTCCTGGATAATGGATCGGGCGATCATCACGGCGAACGCCAGGACAAAGCTAGCCCAGCCGAGCGTCGAGGTGTCCCGGCACCGCGGAATGAAATAGACGAGCGCGGCGCCGGGCGTTCAAGGTGAACGCGGCGCGGGCGCCCAGGGGACGAGGCCGTTTTCAATGAATTCCCAGGGCGGCGGCGGCGAGGGTGCCGGGGACAATAAGGTTAGCCGTCATATGGAGATATAGGAAAAAATGATCTCCCGCCTTGTGGAAAAGCGGCCGCCAGATGATGAAGAGCATCAAGCCGTCGTTGTCAACCGGCTGACGAGGATATGCGCCGGGCCGGCAACCTGTTTTTTCGCGACCCGCTGGAATCCCGCGCCGGGTTTTACCCGGAAAAATCCCGGAATGGTCATGATTTTCATCTCCATGAGCGGCCGCACAATGAAACCCGTTTCCCCGACGACGAGAAAGGCGGCAAAAGGCGGCGGTGCGACGATCAACGCGGAGAGTCCCGCCGAGTCGCCGAGTTCGGCGTAAAGCATATAGGCGAATATCTTGACTTTGGTTGACGGAATTGCTGTGGTTTCCGTTACAAGAAGGCCGGATGACCAACGCAGCCGGGCGAGAGATCGCCAAGACGCTTAGAATCATCAATTCCCCGGCAAGCGTAGCCCAGGGATATGATGTTCGCCGGAAATAAGGTAAATGGGTATTGTGTCCCCGATTTCTCCAGCGCCTTGACTCCATGCGCCGGATGTTCTATTTATACGGATTATCGCTGTCCGTTTAATGGAGCATAAGGATGTCTGACCTGGAGCTTGACGACGACCGTTTCTGTTTCGCCTGCGGCGTGAACAACCCCGACGGACTCCGCGTCGGATTCGAGTATCCCGAAAAAGGGCGGTGCCGGGCCGAACTCGTCATGCCGGCGAAATTCCAGGGCTGGAAAGGGATCCTGCACGGCGGAATCATATCGACCCTGCTCGACGAGGCTTTCGCCCACGCCTGCGGCGGCCCGCAAAGGGGCGGCGACGAGGCGGTCGTGACCGCGGAAATCCGCGTGAAATTCATAAAACCAGTGAGGACGGGCGAAAAATTCGTCCTCGAGGGACGGGTCGTCGAAGTCAGGGGACGCGTCATCGCCTGCGCATCCGTCATCAAGGATCCGGAAGGAACGGAGCTCGCCCGGGCCGAGGGCAGGCTTATTCGATTGAAAAGAGCGAGACAAAAAACCTGAAAACCGTTCGGAATGGAAAACGGCGTCAACGGCCCCGATGGGTCGAGGAGGGAAGAGGGATGACCAAAAATATCGCGATGTGCGGATTGGACTGCGGCGGTTGCCCGGCTTATATCGCCTACACAACCGATGATCAGGCGCTGCGGGAAAAAACGGCCGCGGAGTGGGCCAAGGAATATGGAACGGGGATCTCGGCCGACATGGTCAATTGCGTCGGCTGCACGCGGAGAGACGGGGTCCATATCGGGTATTGCCACGAGTGCGGCGTTCGGACGTGCGGACTCGGGAAAAACGCGGAAAACTGCGCCGCCTGCGCCGAGTATCCCTGCGCCCTCGTCGCCGGCTTTCACGAGAAAGCCCCCCTGGCCAAGGCGAACCTCGAGGCCCTCCGCGCATCCGCGAAAAAATGAGGTCCCGGCCGGGAGAACCAAGAGGGTTGAAAAGGCATGCGCCGTCCCCTCGGCGATCCCGGGCCGCGGCTCATATCGAAAAGACCGGAAAACCGATCCCCCTTTCCATCTTGCTTCTATCTTGAACGCCTGACGCGCGCCCAAACAAAATAGTAAAGAACGCCCGTTCCCAGGACCGCCGCGCCGACGATCCAGGAGAGTCCCGGGAGGCTGGTCATCAGGACAAGGCACATGACCAAGCCGAGGCCCGTCACGAACCGGATGCGCCCCTTGAGCACCCTCAGCCCGCTCAAGTTCATCGCCGAGTAATAAAGGAGGAGCGAGAAGCTGCTGATGTAGGCGATATGCGGCAGATCCGACAAGAAGGCCATGAGGAGCATCGCCGCGCCTCCGAGAAGAATCGCGTTTCCGGGAACGGCATTCCTCCCGCCCGTCCGGGCGAGGAATCCCGGGAGCGCTCCGTCACCGGACATGACCTGGGCCAGCCTCGATATCCCGAGAACGGAAGCCAGCACGACCGTCCCGGCTGCGGCCACCCCCCCCAAAGCCACGAACCCCGCCCCGAAACCGAGCCGCATGGACTCGATCGCGTCCGCCAAGGGCGAGCCCGATTCCGCCAACACCTCGAATCCGGCTCCGCCGACGGCGGCCGCCGCGACGACGAGGTAGACCAGCATCGAGATGAACATCGACGCGAGCGTCGCCCGCGGCACGTTTTTTCGCGGATTCTCGATCTCGTCGGCGACGATGGCGACCCGCGCGAAGCCCGCATAGGCGAAAAAGATGGTCGCCGCCCCCGCCCAAACGCCGCGAAGACCGAAGGGCATGAACGGACGCAGGTTCGTTCCGCGAAAATGCGGAAAGGCCGCGGCGGCAAAAAACAAGAGGACGCCGATTTTGAACAAAACCAGCAGGTTGTTGAGGCGGCTTGACTCCTTGGCCCCGAGAAGCTGGATCAGGACGGCGGACACGATGACAAGGCCCGCGCCGACGCTCGCCGGCAAATGCGGGAGGAAATAGGCCAGGTAGTACCCAAAGCCGACCGCGACCGTCGCGCCGGAAACGATATTTGAAAAGAGCCAGATCCACCCCACCAGAAACCCCGTAAAACCGGAGATGGCCTCGCGCGCGAAAAGATAAACCCCGCCGCTCCGGGGATAGATCCGGCTGAGCTCGGCGGCGGAGAAAGCGGTCATGAGGGAAACCATGGCGGCAATGAATACGGAAAGGATAAGAGACGGGCCCGCGACGGCGGCGGCCGCTCCGAGGATGACGAAGATGCCCGCGCCTATGATCGAGCCGAGAGAAATGTTGATCGCATCGAATAGTGACAATCGAGGCTTCGGCCCGGACATCGTGTTCAATTTCAATATACAGGGCCCGCGGCGTTTTTCAAAGTCCCCGCCGATGCGCCGGGCCGCCCGGTTTGACCCGCCTGTTGAGTATTGCTAATCTAAAATCAGTCCGCGCGCGAGGGGCCGGGGAGATGACGTGCCCGGCATGTCAAACGGAAAATCCTCCCGATTCCAAGTTCTGCTGAGAATGCGCCGCGCCCCCGGGACGCCCTCTCGCTTATCCGGATTTCTACCCCTGCCGCCTCCTGTAGAGGCGATGGACATCGAGCTCGTGATCCAGCATGATGCGGACCTTTTTCCGCAATTGCCGGACGATATCGGGCCCGAGGAGGAAGATGTCCTCTTCGGCCGGCGTCGAAGCGAGTTCCAGCAGGGGCACGCGGCTTTTTTCGAGCAAGCCGGCGAGCTCGTTGATATTGTCGATCTCGTCGCGCGCGACGTTCTGAATCTCCCGAAGCTTCTGATCGCCGTCCATGGGATAGATATTTTCTTCCTGCGGCGGGTTGACGAAATCCGTGCGGTCGAGAATGTCCTGGTATTGAATCGTGTTCCGCGCGTTTCTGTAAAAGCAGGCCAGAACCTTGAGCCGCAGGCCCAGGATGTCCAAGGCATCCAGGACCTTTTCGTCGCTCACGTTCCCGCGCATCCCCTCGATGTCCTTTAGCGCGGACTGGAGGCCGGCGATCGCCTGATTCAGCAGATTGCCCGCCAGAAGCGATCCCGAAAAGCCGTTGATCAATTCGAAGCCCTGGAGGTTCATCAGATCGGCGGCCTCCTCCTCCGAGTTCGCCTGGAACTGGAACTTGCGGTAATAGTCCCTGTCCTCGGGCGCAAGCTCCAGCGGGAAGGGAACCAGCGGCCGCGTGATCCAGCGCTGATTGAGCGTGCCGACGAGCATGATCGGATCGGCGTTCATGGAACGGACGAATCCGACGGCGCGGTCGATTTTTTCCCAGGCGCCCATCAGCGATTCGGCATGCTCCTCTCCGGCCATCCGCGCGGCCGCGGCGCGTATGCCCTGCATCCGTCCCATGATTCCGTTCCAGGGGCGGTTTTTGAACTCGCGGAGCAACGCGAAAACCTCCGGCGAATCGAGAGTATAGAAAACGACGCTGACGTTCGCCTCCGCGTCGTTGGCGGCGGCCTCCAGTTGCTCGGCCGTGCGCATCACCTGCGGAATGCCCAGGACGGGATTCGTCCAGGCATCGTAGAAGTTCTGGCCGGCCGTGCGCAGGGGAATCCGGCCGCTCCGGGTCTTGCCGTTGACCGCCTGCCCTTCCCTCAACGCCGGAATGACGGAGGCGATTTCGGCCTGGGAGATATATCCGGATCCGTAATTGAAAGAGACTTCGGCCTCGAGCCCCGCGTCCCCGGCCCCATCCTGAACCGCCGACAAGAATCCGGTCACGCGGTCGGCATAGGGACGTTCGCGGCACCAGGCCGGGCCGTTCTGCCCCGGATAGAGGCTGACGCTCCAGCAGATGCCGCTTCCGGAATCGTTCGTGAGAAGCGAGAAATATTCGATGGGCGCCGCCCGGCAGATCTCGGCCACGGCTTTGCGGTACATCGCCAGGACCTCGGGCCGGTCGATGCAGAGCGAATGATAGGCGTGGCGCGAGCGGCGCGGATGCTCACAGCGCGGCCCCCGCCAGTCCGGATAGGCCCGGAAGACGGATTCGGGAAGATAAGCGGGCTCCTTGCCCAGGAAGGCCGCCCGCAGTCCTAATTCCTTGAGGACGGCCGCCCGCCGGCGGATGACGTCAAGATTTTTCTGGGCATAGGCGGCCGGCAGATGCTCCTTGAGTTCGGAGGGCACGGCAACCTTGAAAAAGGACGACATCAACATCCCCCAGTTCGGATAGGGATCGTTGCGGTCGAGGTCCCAGAGCCAGCGGCTCTTGGGCAGGTCGCTGACATAGACGTGAGTCGCGCCGAGTTCGGCCGCCGTTCGGGCGAAGGCCCGGAATTCCTCGATGGTCGAGGTCGGGCAACTGAACAGGATCTTTTTTTTCGCCTCGGTCCGGCCTTCCGCCGAGGCTCCGCGCTGAAAAACCATCCCCCCGGCCAGCACCGCGGGGGCCATCAAAAACGCGAGTCTGCCGATCATCATGGTTTTCTGCCTCCTTTGGATATCGCACCCGGAACAAGCAAGATGCTAAACCATAGAGGAAAACCTTGTCAATGAATCCGTCACGCCGAGAACCCGCCCGCTCCTCCGAGCCGGCGGCTCGCGCGAATCCGGGACTCGCTCCGAAGCAAGGGCTGGGCTTCCGGGAAGGCGGCAGGGAAGCGCGGCGATGCCGCCCGGAAAGAATCCGCGCGGGGTTTATTTATCAAGCTCGCGCCGCGTCTCTCCGTCCTTCAATGACGCAGGCCCTCAGTCGAGCCATCCCTGGACCGCCAGGAGCTCTCCCACCTGGACGGTGCCGCCCGCCGCTCCGCGGACGGTGTTGTGGCTGAGGAGGACGAACTTGACGTCAAAAATCGTGCTCGGCCGGATCTGGCCGACGACGACCGACATGCCGCTGCCCTCGGACCTGTCTCGCAGGGGCTGGGGCCGGTCCTCTTCGCGGCGGACGACGACCGGCTGAACCGGAGACGACGGGAGCCGGGCCACCTCGGGGCCCGGTCTGAACGCCTCGAGGACGGCGGCGATGTCCTCGACCGGAGGCTTGCGCTCGAACTCCGCGACCACGCATTCCGTATGCCCGTCGCGCACGGCGACTCTGTTGCACTGGGCGCTGATGATGAACGGCGCATCCTCGATCCGCCCCTCGCGCACGGTCCCCAGGAGCTTGCGCGGCTCTCTTTCGACCTTGACCTCCTCCCCCTTGATGTGGGGAATGACGTTGTCCAGGATGTCCGGTCCCGGGACGCCCGGATATCCCGCCCCGGAGACGGCCTGCATGGTGACGACGCTCACCCGCCGCAGGCCGAAGGCGTCCTGCAGGGGCTTGAGAACGATGCCCAGGGGCGCCGCCGAGCAGTTGGGATTGGCGGCAATGAATCCTCTCCCGCCGCGCCGGCGTCTCTGCGTCTCTATGAGCGCCGTGTGGCCGGCGTTGACCTCGGGCACGAGAAGCGGCACGTCCGGATCCAGGCGATGAGCGGAGGCGTTCGTGCAGACCGCATACCCGGCGCCGGCCAGACGTTCTTCGGCCGCGCCGGCGACGTCCGCCGGAAGCGCCGAGAATATCAGCCGGCAGTCGAGTTCCCGGTCGAGCGGCTCAACGGTCATTCCGCGGACGCTCTCGGGCATCGCCTCCGGAAGAAGCCAATGACAGGCGTCCTCATACTCGGCGCCGGCCGAACGGCCGGAGGCGGCCAGAGCCGCGATCTCGAACCAGGGATGCCCGGCCAGGAGCCGGACGATTTTTTGACCCACCGTTCCGGTGGCTCCCAGGATGCCGACGGGAATCTTGCTCACGGCTGCCCCTCCAATCCGAGATCATGATGTAAAAAACGAACCGTCTCCGCCATGTCCGCCTCTGGAATGCAGAAGGACACGCCGCATCCGCCCGCCGCCTGGGCCACGGCGACGGCCCGGGTCCCCAAGCGGCCGAGGGCGGCGAAGGCATGGGAAACGAGGCCCTTGCCGTTCCAATCCATCCTTCCGGCGACCGAGACAGTGGCCACCTTCTCCTTGACTTCCAGGCGGACATCTTCGGGGACGCGGCGGCCGGCGAATTCCCCGGCAAGGGATTTCAGGCAATGGTCCTTGTCCTGGTCGCGAACGACGAGGTGCAGGCTGTGATCGGAGAATGACCGTGAAAACATAAGCACCTCGACGCCCGTCTCGCCGAGCCTGTGCAGGGCCCTGGCCGCGACGGCGGGCACGAGGGAATCGTCCTGCGTTCCGACGGCGATGAGGCTCAGCCCCATGGTGGAGACGATGGCCGGCAGGCGCTCGCATGCCGCGCCGCCGTTGTCAAGAATGAGCGTGCCGGGATGCGAAGGATTGAGGCTGTTGAGGATGCGCAGCGGAATCCCCCGTTCGGCGAGCGGCGTGATCGTCTTGGAATGGAGGACGTCCGCTCCATAGTGCGCCAGGGCGCTCGCCTCGGAGTAGGTCAGCCGTTCGAGAGTCCGGGCCCGCGGAACCAGATTCGGATCGGCGGTCATGATGCCGTCGACGTCGCTCCATATCCGGACTTCCTCGGCGCCGAGGCAGGCGCCGATAAGGGCCGCCGAAAAATCGCTTCCCCCGCGGCCCAGGGTGGTGACGACGCCCTTTTCCGTGCCGCCGATATAGCCGGTGATCACCGGCAGAATCCCCTTCTCGAGAAGCGGCCGAACCCTCTCCTCGAGCTTGATCCGCGTCGGCTCCATGAAGGGGTTGGCCGCCCCGAAATTATCGTCGGTGACAATGAGCTCGGAAGCCGGGAGAGCGCGGCCGGCAAGCCCTCGTTCGCGAAGCACGGCCGCGAAAATCGCCGCCGAGAGCGGCTCCCCGAACGAGGCCACCGCGTCCGTCCCGCGGGCGGTCAACTCGCCGAGAGGGGCTATGCTTCGGTAGAGACGGTCGAGTTCATGGAAGCGGTCTTCGATAAAACCGCAGACGCTGAGCCGCTCGGCTTCAGCCCGCAGCAGCGATCTCGCGGTCTCAAGGTGGCGCGAGAGAAGCTCGGTCTTGATCTCCCGGCAGACGCCGTCATGGCCTTCGGCCGCGGACCTGGCGCCGGCGATAAGACGGCTCGTGACGCCGGCCATGGCGGAGACGACGACAACCGTCTCCGTGGGCATCGCCCCGCTCCGGCGCAGGCCGTGCTGCTCGGCGACGATCTCGGCCGCGGAGATAAACCGCGCAGGGTTTTCCAGCGATGTTCCGCCGAATTTATGAACGATCATCGCGCTCCTCCCCGTTGTCATGACATCTATTCAGATTCCAGAACCGATCATTCATCATCCACCTCCAAAAGAGCATAAAAATCTTCCACCGGGAGGCTGAAATCTGAGAACGGAAAATCTAATTCTGGGGATCAAGCCTCCCTGTCACCGACACTCCCGGCCTGGCGGCCGGGAGCTTCACATGATCATGCTGTCCGTGTCAGTGCGGCGAGGCGTCAATTCCAACATCTTCATAGAATCTCTAGTAAAATCGCGCGACAACGTATCATGAAATCCACGGCTTGTCAATCGTATTCTTCATCCCCGGGGATGAAAGGATGTGTCCGGCATCCGCCTTGATCGCGGCGGAAACGGGCAAGCGGGCGCCGGATTCCGCTTTTGGAAATAGGGTCAATGGGTTTCATGTCCCGCTTTTCGGGACGGAGGCGAGGAGGGTTTTGACTTTCGCCATGCGCTCCCGGTTGACGGCATACGGCAGGATGATGAGCAGGGCCAGCAATGCGAAGACGGGGCCGGATATGAAGGTGAGCCGGGCGACATTCCGCGAGGCGGCGGCCGACTGGACGGCGGCGTCGGGAATGATGCCCGCCCAATCGAGGATGAGCCCCGTGATCAGCAGACCCAGCGAACAAGCCGCTTTATTGGCGAAGCTGTAGACCGCGGAATAGCTGCCGTCCTTGAGGATGCCGTTCCGGAGCTTGTTGATCTCTGACATGTCGGCGATCATGGATGCCGACACGGGCACGATAATCCCGTTCCCGGCCCAGTACATCGCCTGGAAAAACGCAAGGACGACGGCCGCCAGGGGAAGCGTCCCGCCTCCGGCGATCGGCAGCCCGTCCGGCAGCCTCAGAGTCGCCTGGGGGGAAATGATCCCGCCCATAAAGACGACATAGAGCATGCCGTTGCCGATCACGTTCAGGGCGACGCCCACGGCGGCCGCGGGCTTCTTATCCAAGCGCTTCACGAGCGACGTGGCGAGAAACGACCCGACGGCGAAGCCGGCCATGGTGCTTCCGTGGACCGTCGTCTTCAGAATATCCGGAAGCCCCATGTAAAACCGGTAGGTGAACATCTGAACCTGCGACACAAGGAGCATGCCCAGAGTGGCGACGCCGTAGAAGCCGTAGACCATGACCGCCAGCCTGTCCCGCAGGATATCCCGCATGTCCAGAAAAAACGCCTTCAGGCTGTTGCCTTGGATCCCGGGGCTTGACCGGGTGTCATAGGCGTATCTTTTGGTCGAAAAATAGCAGACCAGGATGAACGCCAGGGCCGCAAGGGACAAGACCGTTCCCATCCGCCGGTAGTTCGCGACGATCGTCGTCCCGTCGATCACCGACCCGTCCGCCGCCTTCCGGTCCCCGAAGAAAAGCACCCATCCGGCGGCGGTGAACAGAAAGTTCATCGCCATGTTGAAGATGCACCGCACGCTCTGGAGCTTCGCCCTCTCCTCGTAATCCGTGCAAATTTCGAATCCCAGGGCCGCGTAGGGAACGCCGAAGATCGTGACGGCCGTGCGGACGATGAAGTTGATGCCCAGGAGATACCAGAAGATCCCCCGCGGGCTCTTGAAAATTCCGGGGACCGTCCACAGGAAGAAAAAGGAAGCCGCGAGGAATATCCCTCCCAGCAGGATGTAAGGATGGCGGCGGCCGAAACGGCTGCGCGTGTTGTCGGTGATGTGCCCCATGATGGGATCCGAGACCGCGTCCCAAAGCATGGTCACGGAAAGAGCGATGCCGGCCCATTTGCCGCTCAATCCGAGAACCTGCACATAAAAGAGCAGGGCGAAAGCGGAGATCCCGTTCAAGGTGATGGAGTTGGCTCCCTCGCCCGAGGCATAGGCGATGATGCGGCGGAGGGGTGTGGCTGAAGGAGTCTTAACGACAGGCGGCGATGTGGCCAAGTCCGGACAACCATATCACCGGACGCCCGGATGCGTCAAGACGAGCGGGCATGCCTTTATTTTTTCTCCCGGAGAAACGACTCCGGGATATCGATCCGCCAGACGTCGTTGACGAGAGGCCACTCGTTCCCGCCCGCGATCCAGAACTGATCCGCGAAGACGTAAAAAGACTGCTCGTGCCTCTTCGACCAGACCGCCTCGGTTTTGAGCTCGTTCCAGGTCCGGCCGTCCCGGGTGTACCAGACGTCGTTCCAATTGACCGACGGCTTGTCGGACCATCCCCCCATGATCCAGATCCGGTTCCGGTAGATGTCCGCCGAAAACCAGATCCGGCCCGCCCAGGGGGCATGTTCCGTGACCTTCGTCCAATTCACGCCGTCGGCGGAATTCCAGACGTCGTTGTAGCCGGTGAATTCGGGACGATAGTTGCCTCCGCCCATGACCCAGATCTTGTCATCGAAGACGACGGCGCCGTGAAACACACGCGGGGCCCACGGCGCTTTCTCGACGGCCCGTGTCCACGTCTTGCCGTCCGTCGAAAACCAGACGTCGTTTCGAAGGGCTTCCGGCGAGCCGTCGAAGTACCTTTCCAATCCGCCGAGAATCCACATCTTCCCGTCGAAGACGACGCCTCCCGCGCCCAGCCTGGCCGTCCAGGCAGCCGCCTCCGTGGCGCAGGTCCAGTTCGCGCCGTCCTCGGAAAACCAGACGGCGTTGCTCGCCGAGGCGGAGGCGTCGCGGCCGCCGCACCACCCGCCCATGAGCCACATCTTGCCGTCGTAAACGAGCGAGGTCGAGAGATCCGCGTGCGTCCACGGCGCCTCGCCCACGCCCCGGGTCCAGTCCGCGCCGTCCGAGGAACTCCAGACATCCCGCGGACCGGGTCCGTTCATGGCCACCCAGCCGCCCACCAGCCACATTTTTCCGCGAAAGACGAACTCGCCGCACGAGTCCCGGGGTGTCCAGGGCGCGTGCTCAACGGCCCGCACCCAGTTCGGCCGGTCCGTTTCCATCGAAAAAAGCTCCGGCGAAACCGCGTGGAAGATCAGACTCCCGGCAAGGAGCCAGTTCATCGTCTTCATGGCTTGCGTCCTTTCAGGCCCGCCGATGACGGGACAGGCGGCCGGCGCGTCAATTCTTGCCGATCTCGTCGACGAGCTTTTTGATGTCTTCCTGCCTCGGGTCGAGGCTGAGCGAGGCTTTCAGGACCTCTAGGGCCTGGGTCGTGTCTCCCATTTTGTGAAAGCAGCGGCCCAGGGCATTGAGCACGCGCGTATCGCTGTTATAGATCTTGTTCGCCTCGAGGAGCAGGGGGACCGCCTCTTCGCATCGTCCGAGTTCCTGCAGCGCCCTTCCCTTGATCACGGAATAATCGAACTTGAGGGCCGGTTCCGCGCCGACCTTCTCGATGAATTCGAGCGCTCTTCCGTAATTCTTCGTCCGCATCAGAAACCCGCAATAATAAGCGACGACATCGGCATCGGCCGGCGCCAGGCTCATCGCCCGCTGATAACACTCTTCGGCCGCCTCCCGCTTTCCCGCGTTTTCCGCCTGGCGGGCCAGATCGAGGTACTGGAGATGGATGCGGTTGCGCGGCAGGGCCTTGGTCAGGATGACGGGCCGCGCCAGGGCGGTAGACGTCGAGACGATGAACGTCGCCTTGGCTTCGCTGATGACATTCCCCCCGTTGACCAGGCCGATCACGGCCTCGTAATAATCGGGCGTCAGTTCGGAAGCCGGGAAGGATTGGTTGACGGCGAGGACGCGGCCGTAAGCCTGCGTTCTCAACGGGACGGAGATTTTTTTCTCTACGGGAGGATTGGCCTGAAGCCCGCGGATCGTGACCTGGACTTCCCCGTTCCTCCATATCTCTTCGCTCACGTTTTCCAGGCTGTAGAGAAATTGGATCATATCCGACGGCACGAACGTGTTCCTCGGGTCGGTGAACAGGCGTATCCCCCGGAATTTGAACGCCATCAGGGTGCCGTCGCTGCCGGGCTCGACCTTGTATCCCATGAGAACGGAGCCGACGCGGGCGGATTTCGAGCTGTCGATGATGACATCCCTTTCGAGAAGGCTGAACTCCTTGCCGATCGAATTCCGCAGGAGCACGGTCAGCTTGTAACTCCCCTCGATGACGGGAAAGCTATCCTGGATGACAAGGCCGTTCGCCGTCACCATGGGGCTTTCATCCCGACCGAAATAGTAGCTGAAATCCTTGGCCGCCTGATAAATGAAGGTCTCCCCTTTTTTCAAACTGACATCGACCGAATAGTTGCAGTAAAACTTGTTGTCTGGCTCGTAGAAATCGACGGAGATGGATTTTGGGGCTATGGAATAATGCAGGAAGGGGATTCCCTCGGCCGTATCGCGCACGACGGCCACGGCCGCCTCGCTCTCAACGAAATTCGTGAGATATTCCGTGCTCACCATGCCCTTGTATTTTAGAAAGTGCGTGGCGTAGGAGGGGTTGATTTTTTTGCGCGGCGAATCCAGGATCTTCGCCATCTGCATTTCGGAATAGATCGAGGGCTCCAGATCCATGGGGGATTGCTGCGGTATGATGGACAAGGTATAGGGCGCGATCGTGGGAGCGTATTCCCGGATGTACTGAACGACATCCGAGATGCTGTCGACGTTGAATCCCAGGTTCGGAGAAAAGACGACGAGGCTCTTCGGCCCGTCTCCCGTGGGGCTGTAGAGCGTATATTCGCCGATGCCCTGCCGGCGGAAGAAAATAAGCCCGAAGTAAGTCGGCTGCCCCAGGCTCACGTCGCCGTAATAGGACCAGAGCTCGCAGGGATGGAGCTCGGGCAGATTCCCGATTTTATCCCGGCCCTGCGGCTCGCCCATGATCATGTAGATGCGTCCTCGGTCCGTCATCCAGCCCGGGCGCGGAGTATCCTTGGCGAATTCCTTGTTGACATAAAGGAAGCGTTTGTTGATCTCGTCCCGGTATTCGTTCTCCGGCGTGCCCGGGGTCGGGTCCCGCTGTTTCCAGAAGGAGTCAATGAAGATATCCCGGTCGAAGTCGCTTTGAAGCTGAAGGAAGACGTCCTTTTCCTGAGGCAATATGATGTAGGTCACAAGCGTGAGCCAGTCCCGGTATTTCTGTCCCAACTGGGATTCCTTGACCTTCTTTTGGGCGGGGACAGGAACGGCCAAAAGAACGATGAAGATGGCTATCCAGGCATATGTTTTAAACTTCATGATTATATATTAGACAAAAGGAGCGGTGCTTTTCAAGCACCCCGCCCCCCTTCGGCCCGCGAATGGCATGATCCCCGGGCCAGGATTCAGTTGACATCGTATACCCGATATGTTAATAAAAAAGCCTTTGTTCCCCGGCCGACGGGGGAGAATGAGCCATGCAGCTAAGCTTCATGAGGTCCGCAACGGGTTGAAATGACGGCTCAATACGGTCCCTCCGGAATTCAATTATTTGGATGCGATGCAGATAATTGGATTCGTTTTTTTCCGCTTTCTTCTAACTCATTGAAAACACTGTGCATATATTTTAACCCGGTTGGCACATTACTTGCAGTTTAAATAAAGAAGCATGCCGATTACACAAAGAAAGGAGGTGATAATGCAGCACGGTCGACGGCTAATAATGGCTAGTGAGTTTTTTTTCAATCATAGGCTTATTTAAAGGAGGTCTAATGAAAAAGGTCATACTGCTTTTTGTTTCGATTGCCCTTTTGACCTTCGCTTCTTACGGACAAGAAGTCACCGGCGAAATCGTCGGCAAAGTCACGCTGGCGGAAGACGGCTCTGCCCTTCCCGGGGTCACCGTCACTCTGACCGGACAGACGTGGGGCCGCAGCGATTACGTCACGACGCAAGAGGGCAACTACCGTTTCTGGAAGCTTCCTCCGGGCAACTACGACCTGAGGTTTGAGCTTCAGGGATTCAAAACCGTGATCCGGAGCGCGATCCGGGTCAACGTCCTCGCCTCGGTGGACATCAGCGTTGCCATGGAAACCGGCGCCCTTGAGGAAGAAATCACCGTCGTCGGCCAGGCTCCCCTGATCGACACGCGCAAGGCCAAGGTCGGCGCGAGCTACACGAGCGACGAAGTCCTCTCCTTGCCCATCGGCAGAAGGACCTCTGAAATCATCAACATGGCTCCCGGCGTTATGACCGCCCATCCGGGCGGAGGAGTCTTCCACGGATTCGGCGTCAGGCACCAGGTTGGGGAATTCAGCTTGGACGGCGCCTCCTTCAGGTCGACCTACGGCGCGAGCGGCATGCCGACCGGAGTCAACACGATCCGCGTCGAGGAGACGCAGGTCACGACGTCCGGACAGGACATCACCAACGTCCAGGGCGGCGCCACGGTCAACCTGGTCACGAAGCGCGGCGGCAACAAGCTGTCGGGCGAATCCTATCTCGCGTTGGTCGACCAGGCACTTTCATCCAAGAAGAAGCTTCCGGCCAACATGGGCCCCAAGCCGGCCACGGGCGCCGATCCGAATGTCGTCTACCTGGGCTACACCGGAAGGGCGGGCACCTACAGGACTTATGACTACGGCGCCGCGCTCGGCGGACCCATCCTCCAGGATCATCTCTGGTTTTTCGGATCCTGGGCCGTCGTCGATTCCCAGACGCAGAGCAACGCCGGGACGATCGCCGACCGGTATTACAGCCCCGACATGTACGGCAAGATCAGCTTCCAGTGGAACAAGACCACGGCGGAATTTTCCTACGCCCACACGGACAGCGTGGCCAAGAACGTCGACTTCAGCTCGGCCATCGTCACCGTCAACAAGCTCGACCGGGCCAATCCCTACAACACCTACACCGCCCAGGTCACCCAGACCCTCTGGAACAAGCTGCTGTTGAGCGGAAAACTGACCTATTTCTCGGGGAAGACGGCGACCCACCAGGCCAACTTCAAGTGGACGGGCGCGGGCGACGTGGCCTACGAGAAAGGCCGCACCTACAATCCCAAGGACAGGTACTACACCTTCAACTATTTCTGGTCTCCCCCGTACAACGTCCATTCGACCGGCCACTGGCAGCACTACGGCGACGCGCAGAAGCGGCCCTACTGGGTCGTCGAGGCCAATTACTTCGCCGAGCGCTTCCTGGGCGGCGACCACGAAATCAAGATCGGCGTCGACAGGAACTATTCCCGGTTCATCGAGGAGTACATGGCTCCCAACCAGGTGTTCGTCGACGACCTGCCCGCGACGATGTCGTCCTTCAAGGGGAACGCTCCTTCTGTCTTCAGCACCGACAACTACTGGGGCAGGATCAGGACGTACTGCGACCGGTACGGCGAGAAGCGGGCCGAGCGCACGGGCGTCTATTTTCAGGACGTCCTGAACTACGGCCGCCTGACCGCCAACATCGGGATGCGGGTGGACTGGCACGCCGTCGCCTGGGAGCCCGTCACCTATCACGCCCTGGCCCCGAACGACGATCCGACGATCATGGCCGGCTGGTCCCAGTGGACCGGCGAGACGACCGTCGTTGGCGGAAAGCTCACGGTCGACCCGACATTCTCGCCGAGAGTGTCCTTGACCTATGACGTCACCGGAAAAGGCAAGGATATCGTCAAGCTCATGTACGCCGACTACGGCGGAATGTTCGAAAGCGGCATCCGCATCAGCGCCGGATTCAAGACGGGCAACACCCGCGGCGAATTCAACATGCCGTTCATCGACTACAACAACAACTGGGTCCCGGACTGGGGGACGAAAGAAATTTTCTTCCTCGATTGGTTCGGCCGTTGGCCGACCCCGACCGACGTCCAGACGGTCGCCCGCGTTACGCAGGCTGAAAAAGCCTCCCTCGAGGCGATCTACGGCGTCGGCAAGGTGCCCTGGAACGCCTGGACCTATCCCGGAAATTTCTATGTCGCGTTCTCCGGCAATCCGCTGGGGAACCAGGCCACCGGAAAGGATCCCACGGACTTCCTGGCCGACAGCTACACGCCCGAAAAAATCAGGGAAATCCTCCTCAGCTACGAGAAGATGCTCTCCACGGACTTCAGCCTCCAGCTCCTCCTCGCCTACAAGAAAAACTACAACCTCCAGTGGGCCCGGGGCTACTACGGCACCTTCCAGAACCGCACCCTGCTCCCGAACGACACCAGCATAAAGGTCGGCGCCGACCCGACGACCGGCTGGGACATCTACCAGAGGGACTCCAAGTACCCGCTGCCGACCGGCTACATGTACGACGCCTACCAGAGCACCTACAACGACTTCAAGGGCATCCAGTTCATCTTCACCAAGAGATTCAGCCACGGGTGGATGCTCCAGGGTTCCGCCGACCTCCAGGATTGGGAATATCACGCGGACAAGAGCGAGACCGGCATGTCCACTCTGTTCGACTATTACAACAACGCGCCCTACCAGGCCTATCAGTACCGCAGCACGGAACCCGGCCAGAACTGCCGCTGGCACTGGAAAGTCACCGGCATGGTCGCTCTCCCCTTCGGAATCCATCTCTCCGCGTTCGTTGATTGCCGCGAGGGCTATCCCGTCAACGGCAAGTGGATCACCTCCTACCTCGGCCAGTCGCTTCCCGCCAAGGGAGACAAGTACGGCGATTGGCGCATGCCCAATTTCTGGTATGCCAACCTCTCCGTCGAGAAGCAGTTCAAGTTCAGCGAGAACGTCACGAGCACCGTCTACGCGACCGCCTACAACTTCACGGACAACATGATCACGACGATGATCAACGAAGCGAAAGTCCCCACCACGATCGACCAGCCCACGGCCGTCAACAATCCGAGAAGCATTCAGCTCGGAATCCGTTTCGCGTTCAGGTAAGCAGCAGCCCGGGTTCAAGGAAAACCTCAAAAGCCGTCCCACCCCCCGGGGTGGGGCGGCTTTTTTTTAATCCGGGACACAATACCCGTTTACCCTATTTAATCCGATGATCACTGAGGATGACAGTCGCCTGTAAGCGGCATGGTCAAAAATTCCCCGCATTCACTCGTCTTGAAGACCGGATGCGAATTCATAAACTCTCCAGCCGGGGGATAAGCCTGTGACGATAGAGATATGGGTCGCGCATAAAACCGCCGATGATGCGACGGCCGAAGGCCGGGGACCTGGAGTCCTGTGGTTGGCGGCTGAAAAATATCCGGGGGGTGATGATAGAATCTTGACAATACAATAGAACCAAGATATGTGATGTCTCATGACTAAGAAATCGAAATACTCTTTCCGCTCTCGAAAAAACGTGATGTACGATTTCCTTAAAGACAGCATGCATAAAGGGGAATTAAGGCCCGGGGAAATGATTGATCTGGATCAAACTGCTAAAAAACTCGGGATGAGCAAAACGCCATTGAGAGAAGCTTTGATCATGCTCGAAGCCGAGGGGCTTGTCAGCCTGCTTCCATGGCGCGGTGTCGTCGTTAACAAGCTGACTCTTAAGGATATCAAGGACATTTATCAGATTATCGGCGTTCTTGAAAGCGCGGCCATAATTTTTGCGGCCCCCCGCTTGAATAAGCACGAGATCATGAAGATGGAGAAAATCAACGATGAGATGATCGAGGCGAGCGGAGGAGACGATTGCGATTTATCTTTTGAAAAGTACATGGATTTTCAAAACGTCTATATCAAACTGGCCGACAACCAATCCTTGGAGGATATGCTCGGCGTCTTGAAAAAGCGGCTGTACGGATTTTCCGTGCCGTTTATTAAAGGCTGGGAGAAAATTGCCGTCGCTGAACACAAGGAGCTTCTCAATTTTCTCTATCAAGGCCAGTTTGAGAAAGCTGCGGACTATCAGAGGAATAAGATTTGGAACTTCAATATTCAGATACAATATATTGTCAAGGACTTGATCATTTAAAAAGGAAGCAAGGCAATCATTTGTTCATGATCCATCCCAAGGTATATGGATGTAAATCCCGGTCGGTGAAAACGCATCACGATGGCTTATCGTCTCGCCGCGATTATTGGGCGGATGGAATTGAATTTCCCGAAGCGAACGCGAATGAATCCCAATGACATGGTCGTGATGATTCCCTGGAAATCCCATTTTTTGGGTTCTGTGGATATCTGCTGATTTCCCGAGCTTTGGATTATTCCTCCGCCGCCGGCGGACAAAAGGCTGGCTTCAGTTTTATTCCGCCATATTCTCTATCCATGAACGCTTGATAATCCTGAGCTTGACACGGACTGAATTCGAGGTTTTACAATAGCCGCCGGATGGTGTATTATGACAGCCTATTTCCGTTTTTCGCGCCTGTAGCTCAGTGGATAGAGCGACGGACTCCGGATCCGTAGGTCGGGCGTTCGACCCGCCCCAGGCGCGCTTTCCTTATCCCCGCAGAATCAACGGCTTACAAGAGAATTTGTGACCGAACGATTAAAATAGTCCGTCGCCCCGTGTCCACTATTTATGCCCACCGTTCAATGTCTAAAGGCTCTCCGCGGCCTGCTTTTTCAGGCCAGGAGTGGCGCGGCCATGGAGGAGATCGGTCATCGTAAAGCCGGGTCCGGGGATCTCCACGATTGCGACAATGTCGGTGCCGTCCTCGCGGAGCCGCGCCGCGGATACATGGCGGCGAAGGCGCAGACGAAACGGGATGGGGACGGAGCAAGCCCGTTTCCCGGGCCAAACCGCGAGGATCTATGGAAGGGGATAATGAAATCAGCGCCCCACGACAACGCCGTTGGCTGTATCCATATATCTTTTAAAAAATCTCGATTTCCATAAAAACGCGTCGAGACTGAACCAGAAAAGCATGCGGCTGGATCCGGAATCTGCCTGTCAGGAGCCGTTTGACATCCCGCCGTGACACGATTTATCATTCATAATGAGGGGGAGAGACAAAATCCGCGTTTGAACGCCTATCAAGCCGGCGCAGAGGATACGGAACTAAAGCGGGACACGATACTCATTTACCCTATTTCATTATCAATCACCCGGCACGCGGAGCCGAGGGAGATGATGCTTGCCGGAAATAAGGTAAATGGGTATTGTGTCCCCAATTTCTGCAAAAGCGATTGTCCAAATCCTTGCTAAACGATCATCTCTCGGCCTCCCTCGTTTCGAACGGCGGGCCGGGGAAGGAGGCGCAATGGATGAAGAGGCCAGAATCGTCTGCGGTGTCTGCAAACTTCCCAAGAATCCGGAGGATCTCATGCCGGGCCGCATGGTGCGTGCCGCCGTCAGTGGCCTGATCCTCAAGGAGCATCCGGATTGGACGCCGGACAGCCGGATTTGCCTGGAGGACCTGAACCGCTACCGGGCTTTATATGTCCAGAGCGTCCTGGAGGCTGAGAAAGGCGATCTTTCGGTGATCGAATCCGCGGTTATTGAAAGCCTCAAGGAGGGAGAAGTCCTGGCCAGGAACATCAATAAGGAGTTCGAGGAGCGGCGGACACTGGGGGAACGCCTGGCGGACCGGATCGCCGAATTCGGGGGCAGCTGGAAATTCATTCTCATTTTCCTGTGCCTGATCGTTGGCTGGATAGCCTTCAACTCATTCGTTCTGTTGGCGGGGCGATTCGATCCCTATCCGTTCATCCTTCTGAACCTCGCCCTCTCCTGCCTCGCGGCGATCCAAGCCCCGATCATCATGATGAGCCAAAACCGCCAGGAGGCCAAGGATAGGCTTCGGGCGCAACACGACTACCAGGTCAACCTCAAAGCTGAGATTGAGATCCGGAGCCTCCACGAGAAAATCGACCACCTCGTTTTCAGGCAATGGCAGAGGCTTCTGGAAATCCAGGAAATCCAGACCGAGCTCATGGAGGAATTGCCGGCCAGGCTTTTCAACGGCGGGACGGCGGATCGGGGAGCCGGGAAGAAAACCGGCGAAAACCCCTGAAAAAGCCGGCGGATATAATAAGAACGCCGAAATCCCCATCTGGGAGCCGAGGCTCGATCTAAGAACGGCGCAGGGCGTCCTTCCTCCGCGGACCCGGGTTGACGCTTTTCGGGGCGGGTGATAGCATTAGAAAAAGCAGAGAGGAGGAAAGAATGAAGATGTCAAAAAGGTGGAGCTTGTGTTTTTGGGTTGTGTTTGCCGGCTTATCAACGCTCTTCTTCCCGGGCGCCTGCAAGGCCAAGGAAGAAGCCATGGCGGAAAAGGTTGAAGTTGAGCTCGATGAAATCACGCTTGATACGATCAAACCGATCATGGGCGAAGCCAAAGACGATATGTCCGGGGTCATCGATCTCACCAAGGGTGAAAACGAGCTGATCATGGCTTACCGTTTTTATACGACGGACACGGCCGACCTGGACAGCCGCATCGGCCTCGATCTCGCGCCCAAGCTGAAAACCCTCTATAGGCAATTCAAACTGCTGGATCGCATTTTCATCGGGCTCAATATCCCCAGGGCCGGCGCTCCCGGCGAATGGAAGCCCTATGTCTCCTTTGTCGTGACTCGAAAGATCATGAACGAAACCGACTGGGCGGCGGTTCTCGAGGAAGACTTCCTGAAAGCGACGCAGGATCTCAAATACGCAGAATAGGGAATCGGCGGACTTCCCCGAAATAAGCCCTATCCCCGGCAGATGAAGGGACGGGGTTGCATCGCGGGGGAATCTATCCCATATTCCCGAGAATCCACCCTTCCGGCCATATTCTTGTTATAATCGGGTTTCGATCAAAGGAGGATAGGGATGAAAACGATCGGCCTCTTGGGCGGCATGACGTGCGAATCATCGCAGGTCTACTACAAGTTGATCAACGAGATGGCGAGGGAAAAGCTCGGAGGCAGCCACTCGGCGGCGAGCGTCATGGTTTCCGTGGATTTCGGAGAGGTCGAGCCCCTGATGGAGCGGGGGGAGTGGGGCGGGGTTCTGGCCGTCATGGTCAAGACGGCCCGGTCCATAGAGCGCGGCGGCGCCGATTTCCTGGTATTGTGCACGAACACGATGCATAAGTTCGCTGAGAACATCGGCCGGGAGATCAAAATACCTCTCCTGCATATCGTTGACGCCACCGCCTCGGAGATAAAGAAAGCGGGCTTCGGAACGGTCGGCCTGCTGGGGACCCGCTTCACCATGGAGGAGGATTTCTACACGGGCCGTCTGCGGGATCGGCACGGCATCGTATCGCTGACGCCGGATGAGAAGGGGAGGGCCCTCGTGCACCGGGTCATCATGGACGAATTGTCGCGGGGCATCGTCAATCCGGCCTCCCGGGACGCCTACCGGAGAGTCATCGACGGCCTGGCCGCGCAAGGAGCGCAGGGCATCATCCTCGGCTGCACCGAGATCCCGCTGCTCGTCGCGCAGGACGACGGCGGCATCCCCCTTTTTGACACGACGGAGATCCATGCGCGCGCGGCGGTGGAATGGGCCCTGGAGAGGTGAATCGCCGGGGGTTGGCCATTCCTCCCGGGCGCGCCGCGGAAGACGGCCCGTTCGGCCGTCACCCGGGGCGGGAGGACCGCCGGACCGGGCACGCTGAAAAACCCGGTCGGTTTTTGATGGCGGCGGCTCTTACCGGCCGGCCATCATGGCCGCCGCATCTTCGCCGGCGTCGCCGATGAGCCGGATATCGAACTTATCGACCAGGACCTTGGCGACATCCGGCGACAGAAACGCCGGCAGAGTCGGGCCGAGACGGATCCCCTTGACTCCCAGCCACAGCAAGGCCAGGAGAACCGCGACGGCTTTCTGCTCGTACCAGGCGATGTCATAGGATACCGGCAGGTCGTTGATATCCGTGAGCCCGAAGGCTTCCTTCAATTTAAGGGCAATGACAGCCAGGGAATACGAGTCATTGCATTGTCCGGCGTCCAAAACGCGCGGAATTCCTCCGATATCCCCGAGCTCGAGCTTGTTGTAACGGTATTTGGCGCACCCGGCCGTGAGAATGACGGCATCCTCGGGCAGGGACTCGGCGACTCGGGTGAAGTAATCGCGGCTCTTATGTCTCCCGTCGCATCCTCCCATGACGACAAACCGCTTGATGGCCCCCGATTTGACGGCCTCGACCACCTTGTCCGCCAGGGCGATGACCTGATGATGGGCAAATCCTCCGATGAGAACGCCCTTCTCCAATTCCCGGGGCGGCCGGCAGGTTTTGGCGAGCTCGATGACCCCCGAGAAATCCTTTGAGCCGCCCGGCATTCTATCGGGAATGTGCCGGGCGCCGGGATAGCCGACGACTCCGGTCGTGAACAGCCGGCTCAAATAGGTGTTGTCTTTTTTGACCGGGACAAGGCAATTGGTCGTCAGAACGATCGGCCCGTTGAAAGACTCGAATTCTTCATTCTGATGCCACCAGGATCCGCCATAGTTGCCGGCGAGGTGCGCGTGCTTCTTGAACGCGGGATAATAGTTTGCCGGGAGAATTTCGCCGTGGGTGTAGACGTCGACGCCGGCGCCTTCCGTCTGCTTTAGCAGCTCTTCCATGTCCTTGAGGTCATGCCCGCTGATCAGGATGCCGGGGTTCTTCCCGACACCCAGATTGACCCGCGTCATTTCCGGATGGCCGTAAGCGGCGGTGTTGGCCTCGTCCAGGAGAGCCATGGTCTTGACGGCCGTTTCGCCGGCTTTCATGACCAGGGCGACCATATCCCCGACGGCCAGGTCTCTCGTTGTCGAATCCAGGGCTTCCATGATGAAATCATAAATTTCTTCTTTTTCATGTCCCAGCACGGCCGCGTGGTCCGCATAGGCGGCGATCCCTTTGCACCCGATGATCAGCAGTTCCCGCAACGACCGGATATCGGCGTTTTGCTGGGCGGTGATGCGGACCTCCCCGGATCTGGATCTTTCGAGTATGCCGGCATTGTCTTCCGAATGCCAGGCGGCGCAATCGGGCGGCGCCCCGGAGAATTCCTTCTCGTGTTTTTTCCCGTATTCGGCCAGGAACGTCCCCTTGATCTCGTCTTTGAGTTTCAGGGCTTCCTTGATTCTTCCGATGACGGCGTCATCGTCGAAAGCCGCGTTCGTGATCGTCGTGAAAAGAGCCCGGCAAACAAAGCGCCCGTATTTCTTGTCGACCGGCCGGATCTCCCCGAGACGAGTCCCGAAAAATGATACGCCTTTGCAGACGGAAATCAGCAAATCCTGCAGATTGGCGGTTTGCTCGAGTTTTCCGCATATCCCCTTGACCGTGCAGCCTTGATTCTTGGCGGCTTCCTGGCACTGAAAACAAAACATACTCATGGATTTTCCTTTCTGCCGGTTTCCCCGAAATTCAAAAAGCTTTTCTTCTGCGCCGGTCGACAGGCAACCGCGGCGCCCATTCCGCCTGAGCGCATCGCTCTAAATGATAAATAATGGCGGCCTCGGATGTCAATCGGGTTCCGCCCGGCCCGAAGCGGCGGGAAAACGACCAGGCGCCGAGGCCCAAATCGATCCGGCCGGGCCGTTTTTCAGGCCGAAGGGAAGAATCCGGGTGCCTGCACGATTCGGGTTCCGACGGCCTCAACGAGGGCGTGGATCATCGGGCCTCGGCGCTTGATCCGACAACGACCTCCGCCAGCACCGGCATATGATCGGAAGGGAATTTCCCTCCGACGGCGTCCGACAGCGTGCCGTGAAGGATGACCTGAACCCCGTTCTTGAT
>Ga0228535_1001506_pt1 | contig 34363 bp, 26 predicted proteins | sample SJ1metagenome_FD_168457 | JGI IMG/M metagenome (GOLD analysis project Ga0228535, IMG submission 168457) | Enriched culture of PCE-dechlorinating microbial communities from Ithaca, New York, USA - SJ1 | ecosystem: Engineered > Modeled > Simulated communities (microbial... > Unclassified | place...
TCGATCGATTTATTCGCGTGTCCGGCATTAGACCGAACAGAAGATTAAATGATAAACTTGTCAAAGAACTTATTGAGTTTGCGGCTATTGCTGCATGACTATACTTGAAAAAATAACGAACTATTGACTTAACATTCATATAAACTATTTCCAAATAGAAACTTAGATGTTTAATATGCTAGCAAATAAACTTGTTAGCTATCTCTTTGATTAAAAAAACAACAGATTAAAACGGAGTTTTTAAGAATGATGCGCCTTTTGCAATGATTATCATTTAACATTCAATAGTTAAAATTTGATTTTGTTTGAACCACAAACATATGGGATTAAGTGCTTGTATTTTAACAATCGCGGTTGTTTAACTTCAAATATCGGGGAGTAAAATACAACTTGTTCCTTTTTTTTGTATTTTTGCTTATCGAGGTGTTATTATGTTTCATCTTTCAGCGTAATACAAACAATATGGAAACAACTTACAGGGCTAATCGGACACATTTGGGATATAACGTGAAGCGTCTTCGCGAAATTCTGGGCGTTAAACAGGAGGATTTGGCCGAGAGGCTTCAGCTCTCTCAGCAATCCATATCCAAAATTGAGAACAAAGAAGAGTTGGATAACGAAACGCTGGCAAAAGTGGCCAACGCATTGAATATCCCGGAAGATGCCATAAGGAATTTTACCGACGAGGGAGCTGTTCATATTGTGTCGAACACATTCTCTGGAAATTATTCGGCATTGTATAACAATTCGACAATCAATAATCCTATCGAGAAGATCGTGCAGTTGTACGATGAAAAAGTGGAGCTTTACGAGCGGATGCTTAAAGCTGAACAAGAGAAGGTTGCCTTGCTGGAAGAACTGCTCAGAAATGATCCGGCCGCCAATGCCAAAGGTTAAAATAGTGCCGGGCAGTAGATAAAAAAATCCCGGCTACATCAATTGCAGCCGGGAAGTAATTCAATGGGTTGACGATTAATACCGTCTTCTGTTGTAACCGCCGTCGTTTCTTTCCGTTTTCGGGCGGGCCATGTTTACGGTGATTGTTTTTCCTTCAAAGTCGCTGTTGTTCAGTTCATCGATGGCTTTTTGAGCGTTAGCGTCGTTTGGCATTTCTACAAACCCGAAACCCCTGGACCGACCGCTGTCTCTGTCTTTTATTATGTTGGCAGAAGAGATTTCACCGTATTCTGCGAATAATTCCTGTAAGCTTTCCGTTGTTGTGTCGTAGCTTAAATTTGATACATAAATGTTCATTTTCTTGTTTTTTTAAATTGTTGTTTAATTTTAATAATGTTTCTTTATTATTTTTCTATTCAAGGATAGTAATATTTACTGCGTTCATTCCCATTTTCCCCCGTTCCAGATCGAAAGTAACGGTATTTCCTTCCTCGATTGAGGCAAAAGCATTGTTGATATGGAAAAAATATTTTTCGCCAGAATTGGTCTTTTTTATAAATCCAAAGCCTCTGTCGGAGTTAAAAAAGTCCACTTTACCGGTCAGCGGTGTGATTTCCTCTTCTTCTTTTTTTGGCGTTGAAATGACGATACTCTCTATCGCGACTTTTTCTTGTTTTTTGGGTTCAGGTGGAGTGTCGGTAATGTTTCCGAACTCGTCCACGTATGCAATCATGTCTTCAAATGATTTACTTGCGTTGCTTTTCTTCCGATGTTCTCTGCGCTGCTGTTTTTCCTGTTTTTTTTCTTTTCTTTTCTTTTCGAATTCTTTTTTAATCATCTTATTTAATTTGCGATTATCCGAAACCGGTTTGTAATAAGGGTACACCGTTCGTTAATCGATGTTTTTTTGTTCTTTGAGTCATTTAATGCGCTATCTCCTTACCCGATAGAAATTCAGCAGCAATAAATTCTTTTTTTAGTTTTGAAATCACTTCTCTTACACTGGATATTTTTTCTGTCAGATAGGCGTTTGCTCCGGCAAATGCGTATCCACGGTTCATCCTGCCTTTTGAAGCATTATACAACGCTTTGATTATGCAATATGGGCTTTTTGAATAATCGCAGGTCTTGATACAGTGGTAAGGACACGATTTGGGTATTTCGTTGCCAGCACTGACGCTATCTAAAAAATCTCCCTGAAAAGCGCGCCCCGGCATACCCACCGGACTTTGAATAATCATCAGGTCCGATTGTGAGGAGTTGACATAAATTTGCTTAAATGCATCTGAAGCGTCACACTCATCGGTTGGCACAAAGAGACTTCCTATCTGTACGCCTGATGCGCCAAGCTGGATAAAACGAAGAATATCTTCCCCGGTAGAAATTCCGCCGGCAGCAATTACGGGAATTGTTTTCTTGTCTTTGTAACTTGTGGCAATTGCCAGCACTTCTGGAACTAGCTTTTCCAAGGAGTAATTCGCATCCTCCAGATTTTCTCTCTTAAAACCGAGGTGGCCTCCTGCTTTGGGCCCTTCTACCACAATGGCATCCGGGAGATAATTGTAATTGGTGTGCCACTTTTCGCAAATCACTTTTGCGGCACGTGCTGATGATACGATGGGGACGAGCTTTGTATCGCTTGATGTTGATAAGTAGGATGGTAAATCCAAGGGCAATCCTGCACCCGCAAAAATTATATCGGCCTTTTCAGCAATTGTGGTGCGCACCATATCGGCGAAATTTGACAAAGCAACCATGATATTTACACCGATTGTTCCTTTGGACTTCTCGCGAGATTTGCGCAATTCTTCTTTCAGTCCCCAAATACAGTCTTTCAGATAATCGCCCGGTTTTCGTCGGTATAGCAATCCTAATCCTGCACTTGAAATCACTCCAATTCCTCCTTCGTTGGCTACCGCCGAAGCTAAGCCTGAAAGTGATATACCAACACCCATACCGCCCTGAATTATGGGTAGCATAATTTCTTTTTCTCCAATAAAAAATGATTTGAACATCTCTGTAAATGGGTGTAACGATGTTGATGTATTGCACATGAACACCTGGTTGATCCAAACAAGAAAGTTGATTTTGAGGTCGATTTAGACGATGAAAAGACTTACCCGATGAGGATAATGCAAAGCATTGCTGTGAAGGATATCAATATAAACTTGATTGTCTAGACTGCAAAGATACAACATTTTTATTGATTTTCAGTTATTTCAGAAAATGTAGTTCTGAAAAATAAAAACCGCAGCAAATCATTTGTTTGCTGCGGTTTAATAGTATTTAATAATAAACTCTATAGATTACTTCACCTCTTCGAAACTAATTCATATTGTAAATCAGATATTTGTGGTTTTATGGTACAAATATGACTCAAATTAGATGCCTTATCGGAAATTTGCTATCTGACCACTTTTTCTGACCACCTAGTTAGAAGATTGCCTTTTTAGTTGACTACAATTTGTAGCCAACTGACTTCCGCCTTTTTCAAGATTCATTCTATTATTTCTACTCATTTTCCTCATAATAGTATGAATAATCAATTCCTCTCATAAACATTTCACGGCTGTTGATTTCATCTGTGAGGGCATTTTTAAGCAAGTTCTTTAGCTCTGTGCTGTCTGTAGAACTTTGTACCATTGCGTTCATATAATCGTTTTTATTTATCTTGCTCCAATCTACACATCGTTTTAGTCTTTTCTTCAAGATCAGATCCAACCAAATTCGTGTGCTTCGTCCGTTACCCTCCATGAATGGGTGAGCAATATTCATTTCCACATATTTATCAACAATCTCCTCGAAAGTATTTTCAGGCATTTGTTCTATTTGTTTTAATGTGTTACCTAAAAACTGTGCTACTGCAAATTGAAAACCACTTTTTGAGATGTTTTTTTGCCTTATCTGTCCGGCAAAGTCATATAATCCTCCGAAAATATATGCGTGAATTTTCTGTAAACTTTTCGTTATCCCGATTTCCTCTTCGTTAATGAGATTGCTTTCGAAAAGGGAATATGCCTTCTTCTTGCTTTGTCCGTCAATACTATTGTCGCTGTATGTGAACCAATCGAGAAACTTTACGGCTTTATTACTTGGAAAGTGTTTGGCAAGAGCGATAATGCCATCATAATCAAGTACGTTTGAAAGTCTCTTTTTTCCGTCAGGCGATTTTAATTTCAACTGGGTAGTACTACTACCCAGTTCGTTTCCTTCTTTTTTTAGCTTGGCTTTAAGATATTTCCAATAATTTCGTGTTTTCGTGTAGTCGTCTTGGCTTGTAAGAACAGCAACAATATCTAAAACGGAAAACCACCATTTGTTATTTTCTTCGTCCCAAATAGCACGAACTTCACGGTCGTCAAAAAAACGAATGGATATTTTTGTGTTATCGTTCATTGCAGACTCCTTTCATTTTTAATAATGCATTTGTTATTTTAAGCAAAACAACGTGCATAGGCAAAAATTGCATATCTATTGCAGATAGTAGTTATGATATGAGGATTTGTATTCTATATTTTGTTGTTTGGACATTAGGGATTTATTTTTTATTTATACCATTCATTTTTTAGTCCTGCAAAATCCAGATTCTTCCACTCTTCTTTCCATAGATTCCAATAAGGAATATCATTTGAAGACGGAGCTAAATCACACTTTTCAATTTGAACTATTGAGGGTAAAACGACAGATTCTCCTAAAAGTAAGGCTTCTCCAGCTCGCAGACTGGGTAATTCATCTATAATATTTCCTAACGTATCTGGGAGTAATTTTTTTACGTAATTTTGATCGTTGGGATTGGTTAACCTCATAGCAATAAAATTATTACATTGAGAAAATATTGTTTCTGATATTTCAGAAGGTCTTTGACTGGCTAATAACAGTGTAACTCCATATTTACGTCCTTCTTTAGCGATTCTTTCTATTGAATTTTTAGAAGCCCTAAACTTTGAAAGTTCACTATTGGGAACATATTTGTGCGCCTCTTCAAAGACTAGCAATATAGGGATATCATTATTTATCCTTTCATTTGGTTCTTTCGTACAGCGCATTCTTTTATAAAAATAACCATATTCGAAGATTATTCTTGAGATAAGAGAAACTGTAATACTCAAGACTTCAAATGGAACGCCGCTTAAATCTACAACCGTAACATTAGATTGTGTTTTCTCATTATATCCTAAAATATTTTTTAGGACTTCTTCAAATGAAATTGTCTTGGACTTCTCTCCAAACAAGAATGATAATCTGTCTTGATTTATTTTTTCTTGGAAACGAATAAAAAATTTATCAAGAGTACCTTCTGCATAATCTCCTCTTGTTATATTTTGGCTTTTTACAGGATAAAATTTAAGTTCTTCCTCAAAAAACTTTTCAATTTTCTCTTCTTCAGTTAATAAGATACCAGTATCGACATTTGTGCTAGAGTCTTTGCACTCATAATTCCCGTCGTTTATCATTATTCTACTAGAATTTTTAGAGTTTTTTGTTTCGCTTTTTGTGTTATAAAGAGCATTTTGTATTTCTATAATATCAAAAAAGAGAGGAGAATCATAGAATATTTTAGAAATCCCTGGATTATGTTTTTTTTTGTTTGCCGTTACCAATTTTCTAAAAACAGAAGATTGATTGTAGTTATCTCTTTCGCCTGTGTCTAATAAAATTTCTTCTAGTTCTTCACTATTCAACAGCCAATAAGGAAGAATAAGATTATTAATATCAATGTAATTTGCATCAGGAAAAGCAGATTTATATTCAGAATGAATATCAAAAATTACAATGTGGGAATTGTTGAGTGAAAATTCCCCATTTTTTGCCTTAACAGCTTTCTGTATAATTTTTGTAACGGTATGCGATTTTCCTGATCCAGTTGAACCAACAATTGCAATATGTTTGTTGAAAAATTTGTTACCATTTACAGGTATCTTAATTTTAGGATTACTTGACAATGAAGAGAAAATAAATTTTTCCGATTGTTCTATAGAATTTTGGTAAATCTTATCTATTTCCTCAGATTTTGCAGGTTCAACTTTTTTCGGCGGGATTGCAATAGAATCACCTCCGCGCTGAAATTCTTCTCCTCGTAAAATACCTAAAGGGATTGCTTCTATTAGATATTTACGAGTTGGATTGTCATCTTTGTCGCCAACTTCAATTGAAAAATTCTCAATGATTGCAATCAAGATAGCATTCTCATTATCTGCTATTCTCAAATAAGAACCTACTTTCAATTCCTCACCATCAATTTTAAATGTTTCGAGATTATCAACTGATATTTTTATCTTATTTGGATAAACTGATATAACCTCTGCATTAATAATATTTCCTTCCATAATAATAGATTTTTAGATGATTTCCTTTATTGATGTTATCTCTTTTACCTGTATCTTTATGTGTTTAGTATATGTGTTTTCTGGCTCCCAGAAAGATTCATTTATATAAAATTGGTATATTTCTTTTGTTCTGCCTTGTGATTGTAATACTAAGTTTAAATTATCTACAGTATCTATCAATCTCAATTTTATTTTATTTGAATTACTTATTTTTTGAGTTATTGACTTTACCGAGAAATCAGATCCTTTAAAAGGATAGCCATCAATAAACTCAAAATCGTCTTTTTGTAATTCAAGTTTTAAATCAGTTAGATTAACTTCATCAATATTATGAATATAAATGTATGGACAGAATGGGTTAGGTTCTCGATTTGATATTTTTGACCATTTCTGAGAAATAGTAAGAAGTAATTCTTTTAACTCAGCTTTAATAAAGCTACTACCAACCCCAATTAAAAAGAAACGTTCTGATATATTTATTGAAGAAAAATACTGTTTTCTTAGAGTCGTATAATAAACCCTTTCTCCTTTATATTGTAGAAACCACTTATTGAAAAGTATTTCTTTTTTATTTATTTGTTCTAAAAACTCTCTTTTTGAAATTCTTCGCTGGCGTAGATTACTTTGTTTTGCTATATGACTTACGACTTTTAAAGCATTGTTGTAATAATAGTGTTCAGCCTCAAAATTATCACAACCAAATGCATTCTTTATGTTATTGATTATATTACTAAACTGAATTGAATTTTCTTCTGCGTTAATATCAATAGATAAAAAAGTAAGAAAATCGGATAGCTCATCATCACTCAACCCTAAATCTTCATGTAGTTTATGATTTATTCTATCTTTTGTATATGTAAGAAAATGCTCTTTTAAAAAATCCACCGAGACAGGCAATGAGAGCTTTTCCTGACCTGATTGATAATATCCATATAGTTTATAATTAATAGCTTGCTTAGAACCTTTTCTCACTTCAAAATAATGATTTAACATGAAGCGAATAGGTTTGGCAATAATCGAATGGTTATACTCTGTACCCGCATAATACTTACATTGAATAGCAGAATCTTCAGTACAAGAATGAACATCAATATCTTCTATATTCTCAATTTCAATATAGTCATCGTCATTTGGTAGGTTCAACAAACATTTGATTGAATAATCAAATTGATAAATATACCCCAATATACTTGCTGATGCTGATCTTGTTACCGCCATAACTCTTTTGCTATTAATTTAAAACACAATACTAATCTTACCTCTATCCTCTTTGTCTTTTGTCTCTTGTAAGGTCGTATTGAGGGTCGCAGTCCAGCCGTCAATATAAACTCTCCCATTTTGCAAGGCAAATTTAAATAAATCACGGTTCTCGGGCTTATCCAATTCAATTGAATTTGTAATATAATAATTGCTCCCGTGATTATACATACAATCTTTTACAATTTCGGATGGAACGGTTGTCGGATTGTCAATGCCAATTTTAAAAATAAGGTTGTAGATACGATCTAACGGAGTTAGTTCTGTGTTATCGAATAAAGAGACTTGCCCATTGTCTGCCACTGCTAACTTAGGTGAATCAGTCAAGTCAAAAACCTTAAATCCAATGTCCGGAATTTGTTGCTTGTCTTCAGAGAACATACCCGCTTTTGTGTTTTTCTCTTCTATTTCTTTTCGGATTTTATCACCTGCACGTCTTATTCTTTCACAAGTAATGGAAGAGATAAAAGGTGGTAATCCGTTTTCGATACAAAACTTATAGGCAGGTTTATTGTCTTTTATGGGTTCGTCAATTTGGCAAAGAATGAACTTTCGAGAACCTCCGTCTTCAGCGTTAAGTAGCATTACCGAATGAGCAGTTGTCCCACTACCTGCGAAAAAATCCAGTACAATATCTTTAGAATTATCTGTACAAAAATCTATTAGTCTTTTTATTATTATATGTGATTTCGGGTTGTCAAATATACCTCTCCCTAATAAGGTGTCAACAACTTTTGTGGAACTTCTTCCGTCTTCATAAATGATAGTGCGGAGCATATCTTTAGCATCCTCTATGCGCTTTTTGGGTTTTATTAGCGTCGTTTCATCTTCACCAAAAACTATATCATCATCAAGTATCATTTTTTCCATAGTACTTTGAGGAAAACGAAAACCTTTATCAGGAACTTTACACGGTTTATTGGTTATAGGATGCAGCACTATATAATTATATCCTCCGAATTTAGTATTAGCGATGTCCCCATCATGGAAAACCCCTCTGGAATCAACGTTATCATAATGGGTCACTCTGGGAAGTTTTTTTTCATTTTTTTTTATCCAAGTTCGCAATGCTGATTGGATGGTTTCAATATCATCTCCGTATTTGCTTTTTAATTTTTGGTATTCTTCAATAATAAGTTCTGCTGCACTATTTTTAGCAAACCAATCAGACTGATTAACTTTACACTTCGCATAACAAATGATATATTCATGTTCTGTATTAATCTGTGTAGGATTGTTGTCGGTTGCTGTTTGTAAAATAATCTCCCCCACAAAATTTTCTTCCCCGAATACCTCATCCATTAATAGTTTAAGATTTGCCTGTTCGTTGTCGTCAATGGAAATAAAGATAACGCCTTCACTTGAAAGTAAATCACGAGCAATCATTAAGCGCGGATATATAAAAGTAAGCCAGCCGTTGTGTGATTTTTTTGTTTTGAAGCTAAACTCCAACCTATCCATATCGCTTTCAGTCAAACCCGCAAGTCCTAATACTTCTGCTTCTTCCTTATCGAACTTGTCGGGATATACAAATTCGTCTTTTTCAGTATTATAGGGTGGATCGATATAGATGCATTTTATTTTTCTGCTGTAATATGATTTCAAGATCTTGAGACAGTCAAGGTTATCCCCTTTCAACACAAGGTTTTGTGTGTTTTCAAAATCACGTGAAAACTGTGTATTTATTTTTAATACTTTATCTGTGTCCTGACGGTATTTGCCTTTGGCTACATTTCTGCCTATAAAGTTCAGACCGTATCCGTTCACTTTTTCATCAACGGGTAAACCAAGAGACGATTTCAGTTCGTCTAATTTTATTTCGTTATCACGGATAATTTGCGGATAGTTCTCTTGGATAAACTTCAATAGTGGGCTTTCGTAATTAACTCCGTCAATTACGTTGAATCCCGCATTTATAAAATCCTGCTTATTCATATTATTTAACTGCCTCTTGTATTAGTGTTGATAATGTTGTTCTATTTATACGTTCTTCGAACATGATTTTTATACCCTCGTTTTGATATTTTTCATTCACTTTTTTGAAAAACTTATGGGCAAAAGCTATTTTCCTTTTTTCATCTTCGGGGATTTTTGCCGTTGTATCATATCCTTTGCTTTCTACAACCAAAAATACTTTTTTGCCATTTTTCCCTTCAATAGCATAGCAAAAATCAGGATTATACCTGCCGAGTGGGGTTTGAATTTCGAGTTTAGGCATTTTTGCAAAAATTCGTATGTGGACATCATCGGCGTCCTGTAAAATGATATTCTTCTCGAAATCGCTGTCATACTCTATTACATCCTCGAAAATCCATTTTTCCTTCAATGAAAAATAATCGGGAGCCAGCTCTTGAAATCGACCTAACGAACCCGCTGAAAGTTCCTGTTTTATATCTGCATGATTACGTATTTTTCCGTCAATCCCATAATAATTAATGTGTGCTTTAATATCGCCTATCAAGTGCTTTCGTATTATTTCTGCCATTTCTCTCTGAGCTTGTGACAAATCATTTTTCAGCATATTTTTCTTAAATTCTGCTGACAATGCATTGATAATTTTTACGATAAACGATACAGGAGTTTTAGTTTGGCTTGCTAAATCGTGCACTAATCTCAAATAATCAACCTTGCATTCGTAAGGAGTAGCTGCTTCGGTGGAAGATTGTAAGGAAATATCAACTCCGGTATGAATGACTGTTTTTTTGTGTTGCAGGAATATTTTATGGATATTCAGATTATTGATTTCGGCAGTAATCCGATTAACTAAATCCTGTAAGTTTTCTTCTGTTAAATTATCGATTATGTAGAGCGAGTTTTGGTGGATTTTTTGCCAAAGAACTTTGAAATCTTCGAAATGTTTGTCTTTGATTCTGATTTTCTTTTTCTGTTGGCTTTTCTTTGAATCTTTTACAAAATTCTTAATATCATTAGTGAACAGGTTCTCAATGGCATTGATGTGATCTATAATAAGAGACGCAGGAATAGTTGCCGGATTATCTTTAAACGTTTTTACGATTTGTGAATAACTGTCAGATTTAGAAAAAACCTCATTGCCGTTTTCATCTGTCTTTTCAAAATTGATGAGCGATGTATCTTCCATGAATTGGACTATACGGCGGATAATCTTGTCATCAAATTTATTCTTATCTTTAAACGTTTTTACTAAGTTAGGGCGTGTAAAGGTCTCATCGAGCAGGAACGAATTTTTAAGAATTTCGTTTTGAATAGTTTCCACAAAACCAACTTCTTGATTAGAAACCACCACATCGAGATTATTTATAGCCCAAAAATCTTCCTGATTGTCATTGAATACGCTGATATTTTGCCTTTGTAGGTTTTGATTAACACAGATGCGTAAACCCCGACCAATTTGTTGCAATTTGGAGTTTTCGGAACCATTATCGGATAACTTGCAAATGGTAAATACGTTGGGATTATCCCAACCTTCCTGCAACGCCCAAATAGAGAAGATAAAGCGTGTCGGACTTTCAAAAGAGAGTAATTTTTTCTTGTCACGTAAAATTTCATCAACACCTTGTTTTATTTTTTCGTCAGCGTTGCCTTTGTCACCCGAAAAATAACCTTTATGTACCTGTAATTTTCCGTCTGTACCGAGATCGCTTTCGAGATATTTAAGATAGCGTTGGGTATCTTTATTGGCAGCTACCCCTAAAGCTGCTATGATATTACCGCGTTGCTTTAAATATTCTTCTTCAAAGATACGTTTGATAACAGGATTTTGCGCATCACGAAATTGTGAGATATTCTCAATAAAAAACAGTGAAAGAGCCTTTATTCCTTTGCAAAACAATGAAAATTCTTTCTCAAAATGAATTTTAATTGTGTCGGCTATCATAATACGAATCGCATCTTCGGATAGATTGTAGTCCGGAGAGATAATTTCGCCGTCGGACAGTACAATATTATTTTTGTTGATCTTACTTATCAGTTTTCCATTGAACGTATTACCTACTTTCAAAACCGATTTTCCGATAAATTCTCCATTTTGAAAGTTATTAACGATGATGGTTTTCCCCGAAATCTCTACAATACTCTGATTTGCCGAAACAATGTCTTGTGTATGAACAGTAATTCGTTTGACGAGATTTTGCCGGAACGCCGAAATGCTATCAAGAACGTAGGCGACATTGGACAATGGATTAGAATCTATCTTTTTGCTGGCTACCGGAAAAGTAGCGCCATAACGCAGGTAATAATTATTGAATCCGAAAAAATATTTTTTAAATGCCTCTCCTTCAAATTTGTGAGGTTCGTCGATAATTACGATAGGCTCCAAAGCTTTCAATAATTCGAGATAGCTGCTTGCAGGACGAAAGAAATCTTTTTCCAACGGACGATTTAAAATGTTGTCTTTGGCGTTGAATGATGCAGGAGTCATCACAAGACACGAAAGATTACTGTTGTTGATAAAACCAATCACTTCTGAAATCTTACCTGATTCATAAAAATAGGTTTCTATTTCTTTGTCCTTATTGTTGGCATAATATGCTTTGAAATAGTTTTTTGTATCTTGAAAATTAATTTGGGTTCCTTCACGGATAGGTACACTCGGCACAAGTACAATAAACTTTTTATAGCCGAAATTCCTGTTTAATTCAAACATTGTTTTAATGTAGGTAAAGGTTTTACCTGTACCTGTTTCCATTAATATGTCAATGTTCTTGTTAGGGGAAATTTGTTTCGGATAGTTATTTTCAGCCAAATGAGATTTAATAACATCATTGAAGTTTTGATTTAGATTTATACCTTCAAAAATGCTAACCACATTGTGGATACAATCTTCCTGATAGGGTTGTTTTTCGTATTGAAATTCCTTCTGCGGCATGTACTTTTTGAATTATCAGATTCTTTGCAAAGATAAACAATTTTATGCGTTCTTCCATCTGTAAGATATCGTTTGTCACTGTATTTAAGTCTGAAAATCGTAGAATTGCATATCATTTCCCTTTTTCATTTGTTAAACACTTCTTCTATGGAAAGAATAAATAAGGCAATACTTTTTCGGGAAATACTACCCGAAGCGTAGCGAGGTGTGGAGATTTCGCTGAAAACCGCTTGCGGCTCGGTGTTGACGTTTTATTCTTGGAATATACCTTTGTTGTTCAAATGAAATAGGGAGCGTTTATTAGGTTATTCTTCTACGTTTCTTCTTTTTCTTAGACTTTCGTAGCGGTTGTTCTTCTTCCGGATTAACATTGGAGCCAACATCTGCGACAGAAGGGAAAATTGAGAGTAAAGAGGATAATTCGTGTTGTTCGGTTGAACGTTTAGCTGGCTGGCCATTTAGCTGGCCAAATGTTTGTATGTTTGTACCAACACTTTTGTGTGTTTCATCTGTTGTATCAACAAAAATCGATTTTTGAGGTGTTTTCAATTCCTGTTCCTGCATTTTCATTTTGTCAGGCAAACTACCATTTTTCATGGTATTATAGTATTCGAATGTTTCAGATAATTTCCGGTTGTATCCGAACAATCTATCAAAACCTTTTTCAGCATTTTCAAATAGAGTAACACGGTCAAATCCACCTCTGATAGATCCTCTCTTAGTGTTGCGGTGATTGGTTAGTGGGCTAATCTTAATTTTATTTGATTGGTCTTTTCGGCTGACAATCAAATGGCAGTGCATATTTAGTTTATTATCAGAGCGGTCACGGTTAAAATGAATTTTGCCATAAACTTTTATATCTTCGGCAGATAACCCTTTATTGAAATTCTTGGCATATTCCGGAATAAAGACTTCCCGGATATACCGTTTCATGGCTTCGGCTTGCTGTGGTTCTGTTGTTCCCATTGCTTGCAGTTCCTTTTCCGATGGGCTTACGTGAATTGCATAGAATTTGGCATCGGTCTTTAAAAGTTGTCCGATGTTTCCATCAATGTCCTTAATCACTTGCGATTTATAGAGATTATCTTTCGTCAAATTGAAGAATCCCTCGGTATAAATACCTTTCTGCATTCGTTCCATATCTTCGTGTTCCAGATAGTTTGCCAATTGTCGGCTGCTTCCGGCATTGTTATATATACCGTTAGACGGCGGTGGAAAGTCTATGTTCATCGTTATTCGAGATTGATTCGTTTGTGGATTTCAGCTTTCAGGTTTTCTTTTCGCTTGCCGTCCATCACTCCGCAGGCTGCGAGTTCGGCATAAAGCACAATCAAATCTAACAGTTTCTTATTGTCCTGTTTCAATAATTGATGCAACGAGCCGATTTGCTTTCCCTGACTGTTTATCACATTGGCATGCTTCCCGAACTGTTCACTGATTTTTTGCAATACTGCGTTATACCTCTCCTGATTCCGCTCTAATTGCGAAAGGATGAGCGCTTCCATTGTTTTGGCAATGTTGTCGAAACGGACAGCTATTGAATGGGTTGCCCGAATCATCGGGTTTAATTGCTCTTCTTCAAAATGACGGATAAACCGGATTAAATCATCCTGCCGCTTATTGATTTTCGCCAGTTCTGCTTTTGCCGATTCCGGTGGTTCGGACGGATTAATACTTGCCTTGTCTATATATGCAAAAGTAAGCCTGACTATCTCTCCTTTCTTTAGATTATATCGCTTGCATAATTTGTCAATTAGCCGATTCGTGGATTTATCAATTCCTATGGAAGTTAATGCCGATTTCTGCTTATTAGATTCCATTTTATAACTATTTTATGATGATTTGAAAATATAATACTATGGTTGTTAGATGTTTGAAGAATGTGCTTATATGGATGTTTATAAAAGTGCATTCTTCTACGTTGCTGATTAACAGCAAGTACCTCGTAGAGCAAGAGGGAAAGAACAGGACTTGTCCAGTTCCCTCTTGCTACATTGCTCTTCGGGAAGAGCCGTTGAAAAATGACGCGATCCATATTACAAGCGTTATTCTATCTTCTTCGACTTTCGCCCGGCAAGGAGATAAAGTTGAACATTGTTTTGAACCGGTCGCCAATCATTCCTCCATAAAATTCGTCGGATGATAGTGTGGTCAGTGTAAAATTGGTTGTTCCGTGAGTGATTGTTCCGGCATCGCTTCTTAAACTCAATAGTTCTGATATGGGGCGTGTAATATTGCCGTAATCCATAACTGTTTTGGATTCTCTCCCAAATTCATCAATAATTAGCGGTCGTCGCACAAACGCATTAATCGATTGCGTTCTTATTTGCTCCTGCAATTCTACGGATTTGATAAACGTGAGTAATGGATAGTTTAGTCCGAATTGTCTTATAATGTGATTGTGAAGTAGCGAATATGTTTCAAGGATAACGGTTTTACCACATCCATACTTCCCTTGCAATAGGACACCTTTATTCAAATCACCATCAAAAGATGGATTATTGGTCGCATAAAAATGGAGTTGCTTTATAATGGGTTCATTATTTTCATCCACGATAAAGCTTCTGTTCTGATTTCGCTTGTGTAAACAAACTGTTCCGAACGAAAGAAACAAGTTCCGAAATTCGGAATAAGCCAAAGGCAGGGACAACCTGCGTTGGAGTATCTTTTTTCTTTCATCGGATATAATTTCCTCAGCTTCTTTCCGCAATGCCTGATAAAATTCCTGATTAGTCGAAATCACTTCCCGTATGGACAAATCCTTTTTCTTTTCCATTTGATTTTATATTAGATTTTTTGTTTTTAGTATTTATATAATAGGGTGAGGGTTTAAGGTCGGACTTAGGTGCTAAAATCTGATACTTCGTTTTAACCCTATGTCCGCCTCCGGCAATATAGTTTATCAATCCGCCGGATTTTAATCGTTCTCGGGCTGATTTTAAAACTGTCAATGAGACATTGGCATTTGCGGCCATTCTTTTGTCGGGATATTCCAGCCATTCCGGCCAATAGGAACGATTCGCCAGATGAATCAGAAAGAAATACAGGCGAGTTTCGTTTCCGCTGAAATTCCTCTGTTCATCCACTCGCCAAAAATTGGCTAATAAGTCAAACAGGTTCATTTCCGTATGCCTTTGAATCGTTTTTTGTAATCCGATTCCGCCTCGGATTCAATTTCCTGCAAAGTCTTCTTTTTACCGTTGGAAATCCATTGCACCAATTCGTCTTCAAAAAAATAGAGTTTTTTGCCGTTCTTATAACAGGGGAGTAATCTCTTACGAACAAGAGCATACACGGTAGGTTTGGCTTTGCCGATAATTCGGCAAGCATCATCAATCCCTATCGGAACTCGCTTTGCCGGAAGCGGATTCTGATTTTGGTTACACTCAACCATTTCTTTGATTTGTGTCATCTCTTTAATGAGATAAGCTACCGCCTCGGGCAACTTATCAAAAGTAATTTCGTCTGCGCACATAATACAATTTTTAATCGTTAATGTGCAAATGAAAAAAGTGTTTCCAAGGTGTTTTACGACACTTTAGAAACACTTTGAAAACACTGGAGATAGTACTGGATTGTGTTTGTTGATGTTATTGAAGGCTCTTAAATCTTTAAGAGTTTTTTTAATTTGTTAAAATGAGAAAAATCGTCGAAACATCAATAATTAACTAAATTTCCTTTTGGTGCGTAATTATTTTTGTATCTTTGTAATGTATAATACTTTAAAAGTAAGGGACTATCATGGAAGGTTATATAAAATTTTATGCCCCGGTTACGCCAAATACTGCTATACAATTACAACAGATTGTAGAGCAATTGTTACGTCAAGGCTTATCAAGCCTACATGTATTGTTATCGACCCCGGGGGGAAGTGTCCATGATGGTATTTCTCTCTATAATTTTTTAAAAGGATTACCGATAGAAATAAACACATATAATTTTGGAAGTGTTGATTCTATTGGCGTTGTAATATTTTGCGCAGGAAAAAATAGATATTCTGTGCCTCACGCAAGATTTCTTTTACATCCTGTTTCTATGCAGGTTATGGGTAATCAAGCTTTTGACGAACCATTAATAGCAGAAAGATTAAATGCATTAAAAGCTGACCAATCTAATATTGCTAAAGTTATTTCGTCAACCATAAACAAACCAGTAGAAACTGTTCAAAATCTAATACATACAAGAACTTCTTTAGAGCCAGAGCAAGCTCAAGTAGAGGGTCTTGTTACTGAGATTAAATCAAGTTTAATTCCTGCAGGGGCGAATCTTATCAGTATTTATGATAATCCTATGCCACAGGGAATGCAAATGATTCCTGCTGGAATCCCTATGTTGAGAGGTCTTAGTGTTCCTGAACCACAAAATCTTACTACAATAACTAATTCATACTCAACAATTATCTCATATTGATATTCATTTGGACAATTAACTTAAAACATGGTTCTTTTATCAAGAAAAGAGCTGACAAAAGTCCTTTTTCAATAATTTTATTGTTATTTCTTTCTGTTGTGACCAAATGATAGGTTTATTGGTACCATTATATCGTTGTGAAAATGTTGAACCATATTGAGACAAGTAGCCAAGAAGTACTATAAACTAAAAAGATTTTCCCTTATCTTAATAATTCCTTTCAACTCATCGTCTTTTAGGTGACTTTTGATACTCTCAACTTCAACGTCCTTGAATATGTCGGAAAAAACGATTTTTAAGAAGTGGGCAATATCCATCTGATTTCTCGGTTTGAAAAAGTTCCAGATGTTCCAACCGAAATGGCGAATATCAATTATGGACAAGTCTTTCGTTTTAATGGATTGCAGATTGTCTGTCCCTAATTTATCAACGTATATTTTAAGATTTCCGCAGAGTGTTTCAATCTCTTCATCTGAAACATAAAGAGCAAATGTTTTTTTGGTATAATCCAATGCTATGTTCAGTTTCTCTTCCTGTTCTCTAATCTTGTTTTGTTGTTGCTCTTTCCGGATATCCTCTAAAGAAGGTGGTTCTATTGTGGTTTCATCTGTCCGAATAGGTGTCGGTGTTGGACTTACTTTCATTTTGTCCTTGAAATAAGGTATTTTAGATAGCCCCTTCCCAATCCAAGGTAACATCAACCCCTGCAAAAACACATGAATACTCAAATAGATTACGACCTGAATAGCAATGACTACAATAAAAACCATGAAGGCGGTAAAGCTGTCAAACCCCATTGCCGTAGCGAATAGGCGTGCCAGCGTAGCAATTATCAGCACGACACATGCAACTATCACGTACAAAATAATATATTCCAGAAGATTGTTTTTCATGTCTTTAGGTTTATTTCGTTCAATTTTATGGCTTGTGCGGCCTTTTCTTTCTTCTCATCAACCACTTTTGCATAAATCTGGGTGGTTTTCACATTAGTATGCCCCAGCATCTTGCTTACTGTGTATATATCCGTCCCATTGGATAGTTGGAGAGTCGCAAATGTGTGTCGGAAGCAATGGAATGTGATTTTCTTTGTAATTCCGGCAGCTTCAACCCAGCGTTTCAATGGTTGGGAAATCCATGCGGGATCGGGTAAATCTTCAAAAACAAGCTGTTCCGGTTGGCCTTGTTCCCCGCAAAGTTGCAATGCTTGTTCGGAAATGGGCATATATTCTACCCCTTTAGTCTTCTGTTGGGTAAAATGGAGACGTGCTTGTTTGCCGTCAATTTGTATCTCTTTCCAACGCATTTTCTGAATATCGCAATGGCGCAGACCGGTGAGAGCCGAAAATAATGCAGCCCGTTTGAGAACATCCCGTTCGCAAGGTGTACCGGCAAGGGTATTAAGTTCTTCTACAGTCAGGTATTCCCGACGTGATTCCTGTTCCTGTATACCTTTGATCTTGGCCGATAGATCAACTGTCAGATACCCGTCGATAAATGCTTGTTTGAGTGCGGCTTTGAAAATCGAAAAATAAGTTGCAGCCGTATTCCGTGAAATAGTCCCACCTTTATTACCACCACGTGGAGCTGAAGAAAGATACGCTTTAAATTCCTCAGCCATTCGATTATCTATTTGGGAAAACAGAAGTAAATCTCCTGCATATAGTTTCAAGTGTTCGTAGGTACGCTGCCAATTGGTTTGAATGGATTGCGAACTGTTGGCATGACGTTTAGCGGCTACCTTTTTGAAGTATTCTATGAAATTTTGTTGCGAACGTTCTTTTTGTTCGGCTTGTGCGTTTTCGGTATCGCTGTACAAATCCGCATTGTCATATTCGCGTTGGCGGAGCTTGCGAATACCATCGGCATACAACATCGTTTCCTGGTCTTTTTCACTTCGACAGATGATTACTCCGTTGTCATTCCGCTTTGGTTTATAAGTTTTCGTTCCGGCTGCATTGGAACGGGCTGTACGCTTCTTATCCCATTCAACAGTCGTTACAATGCGGTTGATATACTCCCGAATCCGTTGTGGAGTTTTCTTGCCCGGAACAAAGACAGGATAACTTTCCAAGTAAACATACCATTCTTTGCGGTCTTCGACCTTGCGAAGCCGTACGGTTACTTTTGTATTGGATAATTGCTTCATATAGTATTTCTGTTGTATATGTTGTCGATTTCAGACTTAGGTGCATACACATACTTCCCAATTTGTCGGGTTGGGATAGAAAACTTACGAATATGCTTATAGACCGAGCTGTCTGATATGCCAAATTTTTTTGCTATTTCACCGATGGTGTAGCAATCGTTTGGTTCAAGGCTGTACAGTTTTGGTGTTTGTTTCTCTTTTGTGACAGGTGTTGTTTGTCGGATTGGAAACATTTGTTCTATCGCTGCACGGTCAATTCTTACAAGTCGAGTTCCTAAATTGATTGCAGGGATTTTCTCTTGACGAATAAGACGGTAGAGCGTACTTTTGGCAATGCCGAAAAGCACGAACGCTTCCGGTACAGAAATATACGAACGGTCTGTGGTAACTCTATCTGCAACAGCTTGTAGTTGCTCTTCTTTTTTCTGTAAAGCTTTCTTCTGACGATATGCGGCATCACTACATTTCTTTGAACAATAAACAGAGTCTACCGTCTTGGGAGAAAACAGTTTTCCACATACTTCACATTGTTTTTCTATCTTATTCATCGTTATCTTTATCGCAATTTAAGTACTCATAAGTACTCATAAGTATTCATAAGTGCTCATAAGTTTCACTTCATCGTTAATTAAGTTCCGGCACAAATATGGTACAAATATATGATAAAAAAACAATATACAAATATTATTTTCAATAATTGTAAAAAAACAAAAACCGCAGTAAATCATATAGTTTACTGCGGTTTGATATTATTTGATTATTGTTTTTAATCGACTTTACTTCACCTCTTCGAAGTCGACGTCGGTCACATCACCTTCCTGGCTTCCGCTTGGATTGCCTCCGGGCTGTTGCCCGCTGAAATCCTGGGGACCGGCTTGTTGTGCCCCTGCTTGTGCGTTGGCAGCATTGTACATGTCCTGGGAAGCAGCCTGAAATGCTGTATTGAGTTCGGTCATATAGGTGTCGAGGTCGGCAATGTTTTGAGCCTTGTGGGCTTCTTTCAGCTTGTTCAGCGCGTTTTCGATAGGCGCTTTTTTGTCTGCCGGGATCTTGTCACCGTATTCTTTCAACTGTTTTTCGGTTTGGAAAATGGTTGAGTCGGCCTGATTCAGTTTGTCGATACGTTCTTTCTCTTTCTTGTCGGCTTCGGCATTGATAGCAGCTTCCTCTTTCATTCGTTTAATTTCCTCTTCGCTCAAACCCGAAGATGCTTCGATACGGATTTTCTGTTCTTTTCCAGAAGCCTTGTCTTTTGCCGAAACGTTCAGGATGCCGTTGGCATCAATATCGAAAGTAACTTCAATCTGTGGAATGCCACGCGGTGCAGGTGGAATGCCGTCGAGGTTGAACACGCCGATTTGCTTGTTGTCGCGCGCCAGAGAGCGTTCACCCTGTAATACGTTGATTTGTACAGAAGGTTGATTGTCGGCGGCAGTAGAGAACGTTTCCGACTTCTTGGTCGGAATGGTGGTGTTAGCATCAATAAGTTTTGTCATCACACCACCCAGAGTTTCGATTCCCAACGACAGCGGAGTAACGTCCAGCAACAACACGTCTTTCACTTCTCCCGTGAGGACGGCGCCCTGAATGGCTGCACCAATAGCTACTACCTCGTCGGGGTTTACACCTTTGTGCGGTGATTTTCCGAATAACCTTTCAACCAATGCCTGAACAGCAGGAATACGGGTTGAGCCCCCTACAAGGATGACTTCGTCGATATCTGAATTTGTTAATCCGGCATCTTTCATTGATGTCTGGCAGGGTGCTACACATTTTTGCAACAAGTCGTCGATCAGTTGCTCGAATTTTGCGCGGGTAAGGGTTTTTACTAAATGTTTGGGAATCCCGTTTACCGGCATAATATACGGTAAATTAATCTCCGTGCTGGTTGTACTGGATAGTTCGATTTTTGCCTTTTCAGCCGCTTCTTTCAGTCGTTGTAACGCCATGGGGTCTTTCCGCAAGTCGAGGCCTTCATCTTTCAAAAATTCTTCGGCCAGCCAATCGATAACCCGATGGTCGAAGTCGTCTCCTCCCAGGTGAGTATCTCCATTGGTCGATTTCACCTCGAAAACACCGTCACCCAATTCCAGGATCGAAATGTCGAACGTGCCGCCTCCCAGGTCGAACACGGCAATTTTAGAGTCCTTGTGCTGTTTGTCCAGACCGTAAGCCAGGGCGGCTGCCGTAGGCTCGTTTACAATGCGGCGCACGGTTAACCCCGCAATCTCTCCGGCTTCTTTGGTAGCCTGACGTTGCGCATCGCTAAAATATGCGGGCACGGTGATTACGGCTTCTGAAACGGATTGTCCGAGATAATCCTCAGCTGTTTGTTTCATTTTCTGAAGCACGATTGCTGAAATTTCCTGCGGAGAATACAATTGTCCGTTAATGTCTACACGTGGGGTATTATTGTCGCCTCTAACTACTTTGTAGGGAACGCGTCCGATTTCTTTTTGCACCTGGTCGAATGTTTCACCCATAAACGTTTTTATGGAGTAAACGGTGTGTTTGGGGTTGGTTATTGCCTGACGTTTTGCCGGGTCGCCCACCTTTCGTTCTCCGTTTTCGACAAAAGCCACAACCGATGGTGTGGTACGTTTTCCTTCATTGTTAGGGATTACAACAGGCTCGTTGCCTTCCATCACCGAAACGCAAGAGTTTGTGGTTCCTAAGTCTATTCCTATTATTTTTCCCATAATTTATATATATGTATTTAATTGATTAATTTCTGATCCATAGCTTCTTTTTAATCATTTTCAAATCTTATGCCAAAAAACGATATTTGAAAAGAAACTGACAGATTGTCGGTAATATTTTAACAGACGTGTGGATATGTATTTAAAGTTTTTCGTTACCTTTGAAGTGTTTCTGTGAAAGATTTAAAATCGAAAATAATTTTCAACACAATATAAGACAGTATGTTTACAAAGGAAGATTTAGCGTTGTTACGGAAAAAAAACATTTCACAACAGCAAATTGATGCTCAGTTGAATTGGTTGAAGAAAGGCTTCCCTTTTCTGAAAATACTGAGTGTTGCATCGGTTGAAAAAGGGATTTTGCGTGTATCTAAAGCCGACGAGGAAGAATATCGGATGGCTTGGCGTGATTCTTTGGATGCGGGTAAAAAAGTCACCAAGTTTGTACCCGCATCGGGTGCTGCAAGCCGTATGTTTAAAGACTTGTTTACCTTTTTAGATGATGGTAATGATGTGCCTGAAACTGCTTTTGTTAAAACATTTTTCAACAATATAGGGAAGTTTGCCTTTTACGATGCGCTCAACGAAACCTGCAGGAACAATTTTGGAAAAACAGTTCCGGAACTTATTGATTCGGGCAAGTACAAACAAGTGGTGAGAGCCTTGCTCTTTCCTGACGGATTGAATTACGGGAACCTGCCCAAAGGGTTGCTTTTGTTTCACAGTTACGAAGAAGGAAATAGAACACCGGTGGGTGAACAGATGACCGAAGGTACCTTATACGCAAAAGATAAAAACGGTGTGGTGAATATTCATTTTACAGTTTCGGAAGAGCATAAAGAGTTGTTTGAATTGTTGGTCGCTGCCCGGAGGTTGGGGTACGAATTAAAACTCGGTGCTAAATTCAGGGTCTCATACAGCGTTCAAAAGCCTAGCACCGATACCCTTGCCGTGGATATGGAGAATAATCCATTCCGCGATGAGGGCGGATCGTTGCTTTTCCGTCCCGGGGGACACGGTGCGCTGATCGAAAACCTGAATGACATCGATTCCGATTTTATATTCATTAAAAACATCGATAATGTTGTTCCAGACCGGTTAAAAGAAAGCGAAGCCTTATATAAACAACTTTTGGGTGGAGTGTTGGTGAAGATGCAGCAACGGGCGTTTGGCTACCTTGGAGAGTTGACTTCGGGAAAATGTAGCAACGGAAAGTTGCAGGAAATTTTGAAGTTTACCGAGAACGAACTTTGTATAGCTTCTTCCAACAAATCTTTTGCCGATGAAGAAGAGTTGAGGGACTACCTGATTGCTAAACTTGATCGTCCATTTCGTGTGTGCGGCATGGTGAAGAACGAGGGTGAGCCGGGCGGTGGTCCGTTTATTGTTGAAAATCCTGACGGAACCGCTTCTTTGCAGATTCTGGAAAGTTCCCAAATCGATATAAACGATGCCAGGGCTGTGGATGCTTTCAAGCACGGGTCGCATTTCAATCCCGTGGATTTGGTATGTGGCGTGAAGTGCTATAAAAACAACAAGTTCGATTTGACCCAATTCGTGGATAAGAACACCGGATTTATTTCGCAAAAATCCAAAAACGGAAAAGAACTGAAGGCCCTGGAGCTTCCCGGCTTGTGGAACGGTGCCATGAGCGACTGGAACACCATTTTCGTAGAGGTGCCCGTCAGTACCTTTAATCCGGTAAAAACAGTGAACGATTTGCTGCGGCGGGAACATCAGTAAAAGCATTTAGGGCGCCATTTGGCGCCCTAAATGCTTTATCCTAATACCCGAACAGCTCTTCCTGCGAAACCTTTTGGATAGGCCCGTATTTCTCGAGCGCTTTCAGGTCTAAATCCGCTTCTTTACCCAATATATAATAGGTGTACGTGCGTTTTTTTACCCATTCTTCCTGGAATGCCTTTATGTCGGACAGTGTCATAGACGGTACTTTTTCGAAAATTTCTTTTCGCCTGTCCACTTTCAAGCCCAGGTCCTGTGCATAAATGTAGTTCCACAGCACATCTTCCTTGATAATCCTGTTGGTGCGCAAACGGGTAATCAAGCCTTCTTTGGCCAGGTTAAACGCATTTTCCGATAACGGCATCTCTTTCAGAATAAGGTGGAACGCCTGTAGTGCATCGTCCATTTTATCGTTTTGAGTAGCAATAAACGTTCGCATCGTGTAGGGGTATTTCAATTTCGTCGGAGCATTCAGGTACGCATTTGCCGAATAAGCCAGTCCGCGCGCTTCGCGCATTTCCTGAAACACGATCGCATTCATGCTTCCGCCAAAATATTCGTTGTATAATTCACGCATAGCTTCGACTTTCGGATCAAACGACCGGCCGTCGTTGGAAACCATTCCCAGGTAAATCTGTTTTGCATCGTATTCGGCTAAAAGCACTTTGTTCTCGTTGGTTTCTACTTGTTTGAACCGGTCGGTTTCGGGTACCGGTTTTAACTTTGCCGGGACATTGTGTAACGAGTTAAGTGTGGATAGCAGTTCTTTTTCGTTTTCAGGACCATAATACATAATCCGGTGCTCAAAACCGTTGAGGCTTTTGATGCGTGTGGTCAGTTGCTGCGGATCCATCGATTTCAATTCTGCTTCCGACAATATATTGTTATCGGGAGAGTCCGCTCCCCAGGACGCATACTGGGTTAATTTGCTGAAATTAGCCCCTTGGTTGAGTTTAGCATCGCCGCGTTTCTTCAGGATATCTGCCGACAGGTTAGCGAATGCTTCTTTATTTACTTGCGGATCGGCCAGCAGCTCTTCGAAAAGCGCAAGAGCCTTGCTCATGTTTTCTGCCAGGCCATCGAGCAAAACATATACCCTTTCTGTCCCCGGAAAAACGTTGAACGAGCAAGCCAGACTGTAAAAATTGGCTTTGATCTCTTCCGGTGATTTTGTGGATGTGCCCAGGTATTTTAAATAATCGAAAGCCGTACCCAGGGCTTTATCGTGGTTATTTCCCATGTCGAACACATAAATCAGGCTGAAAATGCCGTTGGTTACATTCTGCTTGTAGAGCACGGGGATCTTTGATTTGGCAGTCAGTATTTTCATGTCCTTATCGAAGTCGAGAAACACAGGTTCAATGGGTGTGACCCTAGCGTCCTGAATTTCTTTTACGAATGTGCTTACCGCATCACGATTGGTGGCAATGGGCGTGATTTGTGGTTTGTCGATCTTTAACTCCGTGGGATCTTTTCCTTCGCGTTTATAGATTACGGCATAATTGTTGCGGAATTTTTCGTTGGCAAAATCCACGATCTGTTTTTTAGTGATTTTTGCGATACGATCGATCCGGGTTACTTCGTTGGCCCACTCCGTCCCGTTGATGAATGAGTTTACAAACCAGTTAGCCCGTCCTCCATTGCTCTCTATTCGATACATCTCGCTCAGCTTCATGTTGTTGATAGATGCAGTTATCAGTTCCTGGGGAAAATCACCTTTTTTCAGTTTTTCCACTTCTCCCAGCAACAAATCTCTTACCTGCTCAAGTGTCTGTCCTTTCTTGGGCGTGGCATTCATAACAAAAGCGCAGTGGTCTGCCATGCTGTAGGCACCCGAATATGCGGAAAGCACTTTTTGCTGCTGCAGCAGGTTCAGGTCGATTAATCCGGCTTTTCCGTTATTCATAATTAGGCTGATGATATCGAGCATATCTTTGTCGGGTGTGGCCCATCCACCCATTCGCCAGCCGAGGGTCACGTTTTCGGCTTCCTGCCCCAGCACATCCGTTTCAACCGGCTTTGTTATAGGTTGCCCGGCAGATGGTTCTATAACTGGCAGGCTGGGATTAGGTTTCATCTCTCCGAAATAGGTATCGATAATCTTGATCATTTCATCAGGATCAAAATCTCCGGCAACGCAGATAGCCATGTTGTTCGGAACGTAGTAGGTCTTGTAGTAGTTTTTAATGTTTATGATTGACGGATTCTTCAGGTGTTCTTGTGTGCCGAGCACGGTCTGTTTACCGTACGGGTGGTGAGGGAACAGTGAGGCAAGCACTTTTTCGTACACTTTCCGGCTGTCGCGGGTGAGTGACATGTTTTTCTCCTCATAAACCGTTTCCAGTTCTGTGTGAAAACCACGAATCACATTGTTTTGAAAACGGTCCGATTGTATTCTTGCCCAATTTTCGATTTGATTCGACGGTATATTTTCCGTATAAACCGTCATGTCAAAACCCGTATAGGCGTTTGTCCCTGTTGCCCCGATAGTCTTCATCAGTTTGTCGTACTCGTTGGGGATGGCTAGCTTGGATGCGGCGTAGGAGATACTGTCAATTTCCTTGTAAATGGCTCTTCTTTGGGTATCGTCTTCTGTATTCCGGTATTTCTCGAAGAGGCCTTCAATCTCTTTTAGCATCGGCTCTTCCTGCGCGTAATCCTGGGTGCCGAATTTTTTTGTGCCCTTAAACATCAGGTGTTCGAAATAATGAGCAAGACCGGTGGTTTCTGCCGGATCGTTTTTCCCTCCCACTCGTACGGCAATATAGGTTTGTATACGGGGGGTTTCAGGATTCACGCTCATGTAAACTTTCAACCCGTTATCCAGGGTGTAAATACGTGCACTGATCGGATCATTGGGAACTGTCTTATACTTCAGATCACTGTTCTGAGAGAATACGCTCGTGGAAATAGTAGCGATTAAGACAATAATTGCGAATGAGGTAATTTTTTTCATAGGTTACAATTTAAAAATGAGTACGTTGTGGTTTTTCCCTTTTGGGAAAGCTACGATGATGTCGTACAAAGATAGTGTTATTTTGCTGCAATCACCAAATAAAACTTGAATTTTTATTGTTCAGTGAGTAGGGAGAAAACTTTAAAGGTTTATGCTACGTCTGAATTTTAAGCCGTTTATTTTTTGATAGATAAGTGGCTTTTGCGTGACTTGCTTATTTAGAACAAGAAAAAATTAAAATACTGGATAAATAAGATTTGATTTATCTTGCATTTTTTTGTTCATTTGTGTAGCTTTCAGAACATTATATGAAAACTTTTTCATGCGTTTATGTTAAACAAGATAATTCGGTTTAGTGTCAGGCACAAGCTGATAATCATACTTTTCACAATTACGATTATTGGTTTCGGAATATTTGCATTAGCCAATCTTTCCGTAGGCGCGGTTCCTGACATTACCAACAATCAGGTACAGGTAATTACCACATCAGCCAACCTTGCGACGCAAGATGTGGAGCAATACATCACTATGCCTGTGGAGTTAGCCATGGCAAACCTGCCGGGTGTGAAGGAGATACGTTCCGTATCGAAATTTGGATTATCGGTAGTCACCATTGTTTTCGATGAAAAGTTAGGTACTTACCTACCGAGACAACTGATTGCCGAAAAAATATCGGAAGCGTCTGAAAATATTCCCCAGGGCTTTGGTGCACCTGTTATGGGGCCGGTTACTACTGGCCTGGGCGAGATTTACCAATACATTCTCGATGAAAAACCGGGTTATGAAAACCGTTATTCCATAACCGACCTGCGGACCATTCAGGACTGGATTGTGAAAAGACAACTGTCGGGAATTCCCGGAGTAGTGGAAGTGAATACATGGGGAGGATTTCTCAAACAATACGAGATTGCCGTTAATCCGGAGTTGATACGTAGTCAGGGAATTACGTTGATGGAGGTCTTTGATGCCATCGATAAGAACAACAACATAACCGGCGGCTCATACATCGAAAAAAACAATCAAAGTTATTTTATACGTGGCGATGGAGCTATAAAATCGCTGGAAGACATCCGGAGTATTGTGGTGAAGAACAGAAACGGAATACCGGTACTGATCGGCGATATTGCCGTAGTGCAGTTCGGACATGCGAACCGTTTTGGAGCCATTACTGCCAACGGCGAGGGCGAAAAGGTTATGGGCCAGATTATGATGCTCAAAAACGCCGATTCAAAAAAAGTAATTAAAGCTGTACACAAAAGGGTGGCAGAAGTACAAGAAACTCTTCCGGAAGGGATTTTTATCAATCCCATTGTTGATCGGAGCGAGCTTATCGGACGCACTACGATGACCGTCTTCGAAAACCTGCTGTTCGGATGCGTTATTGTAATCCTGGTGGTTTTGCTTATCCTGGGAAACCTTCGTACTGCGATGATTATCGCCTCCATCATCCCCTTGTCGTTACTTTTTACGTTGTCGTTGATGTACATTTTCGGTATTGATGCTAACCTGATGAGCCTGGGCGCACTCGACTTCGGGATTATTATTGACGGTGGGGTGATCATAGCCGAGTTTATTGCGCTTAGTCTCAATAACCACTATGATGATGCAAATAGGCTGCACGGGCAGGAAAGAAAAGACTACATCGATGAGATTACGATCAATGGCGCATCCAAAATGATGAACTCCGCTATTTTCGGACAAATCATTATCCTGATTGTTTTTGTGCCGATTATTTCGTTAACGGGAGTGGAAGGGAAAATGTTCCGTCCGATGGCACTCACGTTTTGTTTTGCCGTTATTGGGGCTTCTCTATTGGGGATGACATGGCTGCCTGTGGCATCAGCCCTGTTTATGAAACCGGGGAAAAACGGAGAAAAGAATGTCTCCCGGGTAATGCGGCTGGCTTACAAAACATACAGACCGTCCATTGAATGGGCGTGTGGACATAAAAGGATGATCGTTATCGGTGCTTTGGTTATGCTGACGGTTGCCTTGCTTCTTTTTGGTAAGCTTGGGGCAGAATTTACGCCTACGCTTGATGAAGGTGACTTTGTGATTCAGCCGGTGCTGAAAACAGGGACGTCATTGAGGAAAACCATCGAGATGACTACGCAAATGGAGGCGATCTTAAAAAAGGATTTTGTGGAAGTCGACCAGGTGGTGAGCCGTATAGGTGCTGCAGAGGTTCCCACCGATCCGATGTCGATGGAAGAGATTGACATGATCATCAAGCTCCGTCCGAAGAAAGAGTGGAAGAACGCCGGGAGTAAAGAAGAGCTTGCCGATAAGTTTAAAGAGGCCCTTTCGGTTTTTCCGGGTATCGAATACGAGTTTACACAACCCATAGAGATGAGATTCAATGAGTTGGTTACTGGAGTGCGCTCAGATATTGCTGTGAAAATTTTCGGTGAAGATTTGGATTACCTGGCGGAAAAGGCCGTGGAGATTGCAGCACAGGCCCGTATGGTAGAAGGAGCTGCCGATGTTATTGTTGAGAAAACGGTAGGCTTACCACAAATGAGGGTAACGTACAATCGCGAAAAACTGGCGTACTACGGCGTTTCCATAGAATCGCTCAACCAATACCTGTCGATGGCTTTCGGCGGACAAATTTCGGGGACGGTTTTCGAGCGGGAGCGCAGATTTGATCTGGTTGTTCGTTTTTTGGAAGATTTCCGCCAGGATATTGATAACATAAGGCAGATGTATGTGAATCTTCCCGATGGAAACCAGATACGGTTAAGTGAGTTGGCTCAAATTGAATACTCTTCCGGTCCAGCAAAAATTTCGCGTGACAATACCCGGCGGCGGGTGGTGGTGAGTGTGAATGTGCGAAACCGTGACTTGCAATCGGTGGTGCAGGATATTCAGCAAAAAGTGCAGGAGAACGTAGATTTACAATCGGGGTATTATGTGGTTTATGGAGGCCAGTATCAGAACCTTAAGAATGCATCTACCCGGTTGATGATTATTGTGCCTATCGCCCTTGCACTTATATTTTTATTGTTGAACTTCGCTTTCAATTCGTTGAAAGAAACAATAATAATCTTTTCAGCCATTCCGCTTTCCATTGTCGGAGGTATACTCCTGCTCTGGTTAAGGGGAATGCCGTTCAGCATCTCGGCCGGGGTAGGGTTTATTGCGTTGTTTGGTGTGGCTGTGCTGAACGGAATTGTTTTAATTGAACACTTTAAAGAGTTGCGCCATAAAAACGGAGGAATGAAAATGCACGACATTATTGTACAAGGCTCTGTCGACAGGCTTCGACCCGTTGTTCTTACAGCGGCTTCTGCTGCGATGGGATTCCTGCCTATGGCTATTTCCACATCGGCAGGAGCGGAAGTTCAACGTCCGCTGGCCACGGTTGTTATTGGTGGGTTAGCTACTTCCACTTTCCTTACGATGATTGTCTTGCCGCTGCTTTACGGATATTTTATGAATGACGAGCGCAGAGGGAGAAAAAACCGTTCAAGGAAAAGAAATGTGACGAAAGCGAAGTTTTGGCTTGTCCCGGTTTTGATGACAGTTTCTGTTACAGCTTTTTCCCAATCGAGTGAACTTTCGCTGGAGGAAGCCATCGCAACCGGAATAGCCAACAACCGGCAACTGAAAACTTTCGAATTGCAGGTACAGCGGAGCAAGGCGTTTGTCCCCACAGCTTTGAATATAGGGAAAACCGGGGTGTATTACGGTAGGGATGCCAATAACATTGCCGAAAACAATCATCCGCTGTATGTGGTCGGGGTATCGCAGGAAATAAATTTCCCTACCGTTTATGCCGCGCAATACAAGGCCAACCGGGCAGGGGTTTCGGTTTCACAAGCAGCTTATGAACTTGAACGACAAAGGCTCAGTAAGAACATAACGCAAGCGTATTATCAAGTGATATATCTGCAAAACAAACAACAACAGTATCGTTTTATCGCCGATATTTACCGCAAGTTTTCACGATCGGCTGATGCGCAATACAAGCAAGGTGAAATTGCGTACCTGGAAAAACTGAATGCAACTGCTAAACAACAACAGGTTGATATTCAGCAAAAACAAATTGACGCCGACCTGCAGATCGCTTACCGGCAGTTAAGCTTGTTTTTACAGCCCAAAGAAGATATCCGGGTTCCACTTCAGGAACTGGAGCCGGTTTTGTTGAACAAGGACATCCAGAACAATGCCGGGCTCAAACTGGCCAATGAACAACTCAGCTACGAGCGTGCCTTACTGGATGTTGAGAGAAATTTGTGGCTGCCCGATATTAGCGTCGAGGTTTTTAACGGAACGAACCGGTTCGCAAACGCGAAAAGTTATTGGGGCTGGCAGGTTGGAATTTCTGTCCCGCTGTTCTTTGGAGAACAGAAAGCCAGGGTCGCTTCGCAAAAACACAGCGTTATGATGGCCGGTTACTCCAGGCAGCAGTATGAGGTGCGGTACAACTCTACGTATGAACAACTGCGCAACGAACTCGAAAAATACCGTCAGAATATTGATTACTACCAAACGTCGGGAAAGCAGATCAGTGATGAACTGATTAAATTTGCCACGTCAAGTTACGAAATAGGGGAGATTGACTTCTTCCGTTATATACAGAGCCTGGAAAATGCTACGCAATTGAGGTTGGATTATTTAGACAACCTGGCGAAATACAACCAGACGGTAATTGCGCTCAATTACTTGATAGTTGAGTGAACCGGCGGATAAAGGGCAAGAGGTAAGAAAAACGTAAAAAGACAGCAAGATGCGATTTTATAAACATTTCTTTTGGGGAGTTTTGGTTTCCGTAGCTCTTTTGGGTTGCGGTAACAAAAAGTCGGGTAGCGAAGCCGGAGATTCTACCGGAGATTCTGCGTTGGTAGCAATTTCCAACCGCCAGTTTGAAGCGATGCAAATGGAATTTGGTGAATTGCAGGAAGCGCAATTCCACGAAAGTGTGAAGGTGAACGGGCATGTCATCTCATCGGTAAGAGGGCAGGCCCAGGTTACCAGCCGAATTCCGGGGACGATAAGGATTATTTCCCGTGAGTTGGGTGATTTTGTCTCTGCGGGAAGTGTGCTTTGCACTGTCGAAAGTAACGATTTTATTGTGCTGCAACAGGATTTTGCTACGGTAAGCAATCAGTTCAACGAAGCAAAAAAGGCTTACGAACGATTGCAAACGCTTTATAGGGACAGCATCGCAGCCCGTAAAGATTTCATCGCAGCCGAAAGTGCTTACAACAGTTTGTTGGCACAATACAACGGGATGAAACATCGGTTGAGTCTGCTTAACGTAGATCCGGCGCAAATAGAAAAAGGGGATTTTTATCGGATACTCGAAGTCCGTTCGCCTATTGACGGATATATTACGCAGGTCAACAGTATGATCGGAGAATACGTTACGCCTGAAAAAATGCTGATGACTATTGTCAATGCCAATCAGTTCTATCTTCAACTGGATGTATACGAGAAGGATATCGCACAATTGGCTGTCGGTCAAAATATCCGGTTTTATAACTCCAGTAATCCGTCCGAGAAGTTCAGTGCGAAACTGACCAGAACAGGGAAATCTATCGATCCGGAAAAGAAAACCATTGTGTGTACAGCGCAAATAGAATCGATTAACAGCGGTTTTGTAAACAACATGTATGTTGAGGCAGAGGTGAGTGTGAAAGAATATACGGCAAAAGGGATTCCCGGGGATGCCCTTGAAGCGTTGGCGGACGGAACGTACCGGATTTATTTGCTTGAAAAGAAATCGGGAGATAATATATACCTTAAATCCGTCTCCGTCACCACTGGGTTGACATCCAACAACATGGTGGAGATAAAAACGCCGCTTCCCTCACAACAGGTTTTAGTAAAAGGAGTATATAACCTTCCGGCAACGGAATAGTCCCCACGGTTTTCACACAATATTTCCGTCAAAAACGAGTTATTAAGGAAAACAACCGGATTTGGAACTAACTCGAAAAATATACCCTTTATGCCTCTTGGGGGTGCTATTACTGGTTTCGTGCCGCTCGGCAAAACTGAGCGATGCCCGTGCACAATACATTCGGGGAGAGTATTTTGTGGCTTCTGAAACCTATCGGAAAGTGTACAGGAACATTAAGCCTGATCAGCATCCGCTGCGCGGAGTGGTAGCTTACGAAATGGCGGAGGCCTATCGCCGAATGAATGTTGCTTCCCGTTCGGCTAACGCGTATGCCAATGCCATCCGGTACAAGTATCCCGATACGCTGGTTTATTTGCGGTATGCACAAATGTTGCACAAAGAAGGAAGATACCTACAGGCACAAAAGGCTTACGAAGATTTTCTGGCTCTGGATCCGGTAAATTTATTGGGAATAAGTGGATTGCAGGGGGTGAAGGATGCGGTGGAGAAAAAGAAAGCGCCGTCGCGTTATGTAGTAAAACGGATGGACCTGTTCAACTCGAACCGCGGAGAGTTCAGTCCGGCGTTTGCTAAAGACGATGCCGTGCTTTATATCACCTCTTCGCGCGAGGATGCTCGGGGTGATTCGATCAGTAACATCACGGGGATGAAGAACAACGATATTTTCATTGTCACCAGAAACGATAAGGGCGGCTGGATGAAGCCGGAGATTTTGGAGTCGGAAATCAATACCCGGTTCGATGAAGGGACACCCTCGGTTTCCGCAGATGGCAATTACCTTTTCTATACCTTCTCTCCCGTTTATTCTCACCGGGCAACCACTCCCAAGATATACTGTTCACGACGCGGTAGCGGAAGCTGGAATGCCGGACAGGAATTGATTGTATCTGCCGGCGACACGCTTTCGGTTTTCGCACATCCTTCCGTTTCTCCGTCGGGCGATTATCTCTATTTTGTTTCCGACATGCCTGGAGGATATGGCGGAAAAGATATCTGGCGGGCCAGGATGGATGGCCTCATCGTTCTATTTACGGAAAACCTGGGTCCGGAGGTAAACACGCCGGGCGATGAAATGTTTCCGTACATTAAAAACGACACGACGTTGTACTTCTCGTCTGACGGACACCCGGGGATGGGAGGACTGGACTTGTATGAAGCCAGCTTGTACGGCAGCACCAATCGGTGGAGGGTCCAGCACATGGATTTTCCCCTTAATTCGTCGATGGACGATTTTGGCATCACTTTCGAGAAAGGGAAACTCCGCGGGTTTTTCAGTTCAAACCGTAACGATGCACGCGGGCACGACCATATCTATTCGTTCGAATGCCCGGATGTCGAGATATTTGTGGAGGGTCTAGCCGTGGATACGGAAGACAACTTCATTCCCAACGTTAAAGTGTCGGTTGTTGGCGATAACGGTTTCCGGCACGAATACATTACCGGACAAGACGGAACCTACCGTTTCCGTGCGGACAAGGGTGTGAATTATCTTTTTATGGCCCGTGCAGAGGGATTCCTGAATAGGAAGAAAACGCTGAGTACATTCGTTGAGGAAAAAGATACGGTTTATTTCGTGGATTTTGAAATGATCCCTTACAACAGGCCTGTTATCCTCGAAAATATATTCTTCGATTTTGATAAAGCGGAGTTGCGTCCCGAGTCAAAAGAAGAACTGGACGGACTTATAGGATTGTTAAATGACAATCCGTCAGTAACCATCGAACTTTCCGCGCATACCGACAGGAAAGGGGCCGAAGGATACAATCAGGACCTTTCGTTACGCCGCGCACAGTCAGTGGTACGGTACCTTATCGGCAAGGGAGTGGATGAGCGGCGATTATCGGCGGCAGGTTTTGGAAAAACACAACCTAAAACGGTTTCTGCAACCATCGCGGAACAATACGGTTTCCTGAAAGAAGGGGATAGGCTGGATGAGGCATTTATCGAAAAGCTGACACCCGAGCAACAGGAGATTGCAGACCAGATTAACCGGCGGACAGAATTCAGGGTGACCGGCTCATCCTTTGGATTATTTTGATCGTTATATTTTCGTGTGAAGGAGCAGTAATAAAGGCGCATTTTTTGCTATATTTCCTCTATAAATCCATTTGTTTCCCTGCATAATAAACCCATTGAAACTGGTTTGCTATATTTTAGACACATAGATTTACTGACGAAAGAAGAATGAACTTTCGTCAATGTAAATTAATTTC
>Ga0228535_1001508_pt1 | contig 34342 bp, 32 predicted proteins | sample SJ1metagenome_FD_168457 | JGI IMG/M metagenome (GOLD analysis project Ga0228535, IMG submission 168457) | Enriched culture of PCE-dechlorinating microbial communities from Ithaca, New York, USA - SJ1 | ecosystem: Engineered > Modeled > Simulated communities (microbial... > Unclassified | place...
AAGGAGCTTAGACTTTGTGTTCCTTTCCTGACGATCCTATCTTTGTAGCCATGCTGCTTGACTTCCATGCACTTCTGACGGGTAATCGATTGAAACTGTACCAAACTCCTAAGACACCCAAAGAAAGCAGGCATTGACCTGCGCAAGGAAATTATCATGGCAAAAAAAATTTATGTAGGAAACATGAGCTACCAGACCACTGAAGAGGCTTTGTACTCTTTGTTCGCACAGTACGGCGACGTAATGAGCGCACGCATCATCATGGACCGCGACACCAACCGTCCCAAGGGCTTTGCCTTTGTTGAGATGGATGACGACAGCGCAGCTGTTGCAGCAATCAGCCAGCTTGACGGCCGTGAGCTCGATGGAAGAAACCTCAGGGTCAACGAAGCCATCGCAAAAGAAAGAACCGAACGCAGACCTTCTTACAACAACAGATACTAAACTATACATCAAGCAGCATAGGGAGCCCGAAAGGGCTCCTTTTTCATGCAATAAGACCCAGTGCCTTCCACCAGAGCGTCTGCACCACTACGGTTATGAAGTAGACCACTGCAATCAAAGGGATGCCGAGTCGAATCGTCTCCTTTTGGGAGTACAGTCCGTTGCCTTCTCCTACCCCGACAAGTACATTCATATGGTGAAAGGGAAGGATGTAGTGCGAACCGATGACCGTATATGCCCACAGCACGATTACCAGTGGATCGATCGAAGTGGAAGCGGCAAAAGCCAGCAGTGCCGGAATGGCAACCCCCATCACAGACAACACGCTTCCAAGCAGCAGGTGTACGATCATGGTGAAGGTGGTTACCACCGCCGCCAGTGCGAATATGTTGGTAGGGACATGGGTGGGAAGCACCAAGTGCGCAATGTAGGCATTCATTCCGGTCTCTGCACCGACCTTTCCGATAGCTGTGGCGGCAGTGATGAAGAGAATCATATGCAGCGGGATCTCCTTCCAATGACGGGCCTCCAAAACTTCTCCGATGACAGGAAAACTCATCAAGACGGTGATCAGAAAGGTTATCCAGCCAATGTCGATCTTATGCAACGAGTCGGTGGCCCAACTCAGGATTGCAATGACAAGCCAGATGAGAATCCGCTTCTCCTTGCCTGACAAGGGACCGAGCTGCTCATATTTCTCTTGTATGGCCTGCTTGTTGATCGACAGCTTTTCATGCTGCTTGAACAGCAGCAAGAAAAGGATGCAGGTGAGAACGCTGGCAACCATCGAAGGGATTCCCATAACCTTCAGCCAACCGATCCACCCAAGATCCACCTGTGCATACTGCACTGCCAGAGGATTGGTGATGCTCGCTCCGGTAAGGAAGATCAGGGAGATGGGGACCGAAGATGCAAAAACCGCAAAGCCGATCTGCCTTGCATCCTGCACCCCGATCTGAGCTGTGTCGATCACCACCAGCATGACACTCATGATCAAGAGGGCACGAGGCCAGGCATGGGGAATGATCAGGCTCAGTACAAAGGTCAAAAGATAGATGACGATGATCAAGGAGCGGTAGGAGGAGACAAAGCGCAGCATGAAATAGGCGATTCTCTCCCCGAGTGCGGAGGAGCGAACCGAGGCGGCCAACAGGTAGGCCCCCATGATCAGAAAGGTGCTGGAAGTGGCCAGCGGAGCCAGGACGACCGTGGGTTTCGCTACCTTCAGGATAATCAGAAGGACAAGATACAGACCGGCAACGTACCCGCTGTGACTGACCTGGAATGCCCAGAACACGACGGTCATGACGGTAAGGGCGAGTGCTTTCCTACCCTGGACCGTCAGACCGTCCAACGGGAGGGCGAAACACACCAAGGCCAGTATCACTCCAAGAATCAAACCACGTAGTTTTGCTCGATCCATTCACCACTCCTAATCGTTCCGAATGCTCTTGACAGATGCGGATAAAGGCTACACAATTCATATTGTTGCATGCAACAATATGGAGGATTTCTATGGCAAAGACCATTCTTGTTACCGGCGGCGGCAGAGGCATCGGACGAGGCATCTGCCTGACCCTCGCTTCCAACGGGTATTCAGTACTTATCAACTATGCAGGAAACGAGGAAGCTGCACGAGAGACACAGCGGCTTTGCAGCGAGGCTGCCATCGGTTCAAACCAGTCCTTTCATATCCTCAAAGCCGATATCTCCGATACCCGGCAGCGTAACCAGCTCATCGAACAGGCGTTTTTGGCTACCGGCTCACTCGATGGCTTGGTAAACAACGCAGGAGTGGCCCCCTTGCAGCGTGCTGACCTTCTGGATATGAGCGAAGAGTCCTTCGACCGCCTTATGCACATCAATCTTCGAGGCCCTGTCCTGCTTACCCAGCACATTGCAAAGCGCTGGAAGGATGCCGATGCACTGCAGGGAAAAACCATCATCTTCATCACCTCGGTCTCGGCTACCATGGTTTCGGTCAATCGAGCTGAATACTGCATCAGCAAGGCAGGCCTCGGCATGGCAGCCTCACTGTTCGCAACCAGGCTCGCCGGCGAGGGGGCCTTGGTGTATGAGATCAGACCGGGCATCATTAAAACCGACATGACCTCGGCCGTACAGCAGAAGTACGATACCCTCTTGGAGCAGGGCATCGTCCCGCAGATGCGCTGGGGCCTTCCCGAGGACATCGGCAGAACGGTGAACTCACTGCTTTCAGGAGGACTGCCCTTCTCCACCGGTACGGTAATCACCGTCGATGGAGGGTTGGCCATCCCAAGGTTATAGGAGGTGTTGCCCCGCCTGATACTCCCTCCACACCTGCTCAAACCAAAAAGACTCCGAAGGGACGGCTCTGCATCGGTCAAACCGATGACAGAGCCTTTCTTCATTGTCGACGTAGAGAACCTGCATTACCTCTCGCAGCTGATGCTTCTCCTCCTTGATCGTATATTGGCTGGCGAGCGGATGAGCCTCCCTGCCTGCCGAATCGACAACAAGATAAGACCCCCTGCTGCCTCCTCCTTGCCCGAGATACCAATCGATTGCAGAGAGGTACCAAACCTGGGCTATCAGCATGTGGCGCAGCCTCAGCGCCTTTGCCAGGAATTCAGCGGGAACCGATAATTCCTTGCCGAAGGAGTGTTGCTGCGCCTTTGCTTCCAACAGGGCTTTTTCCACCAACTCCTTTCTGCGAATCGGACCGCCATAGCTGGACATTCTTCTCTGCAGGCTGAACATTTGCTCATCCAACTGGTGCTTTACTGATTGCAAGGTGGTCTGCTTGGTACAAGCCGTCCATCTACATACAGTGTCGACCAGCTTTTCAATGTCGGCTTGTACGACATTGAGCAGCGAGTCGGCTTGCAGCATCGGCCTTTCCTTGCTTCCTGCAATACGCTGGGCGGCACGCAGCGCCCCTACTTGGCCGGCATTCAAGGCACTTCCGCCCGGGCGGCTCACCCCATGGCTGCCATTGACCTCCCCGATGGGATAGAGCCCTTTGATATTGGTGGACTCCCACCAGATATCACTGTACAGTCCGCCGTTGTTGTGCTGGGCGCATACATCGATTTCCAACAATTCGTGCTCAAGATCGATGCCGTGTTTTGCATAAAGCTCCACAGCCGCCGGATTGAGCAGCTTCAGCCGCTCAAAGGGTGTTCCAGCCCAGGCCTTGGAGGCATCCAGGTATCCAAGAGCGGTGGGATGGATGCACTGCCGATTGAACGAAGACCATGCAGGATTCCCGATGATGTTGCTGGAAAAATCCAAAAAGACCCTTCGACCCTTTACCTGGGTCTCGTGATAGACCAGAAGATCGATCAATGAGGATCCCTGGTCGGGGACCTTTGCCGCATCGAACGGCCACTGATACCCCTTGAGAAAAACGGCGTTGGTCAGCTCCTCCCAGTTGTTGAAATACGGAACCAGGAAGTCGACCGGATTGTTCCCCCTTCGGTCGGTGCTGATGTAGCGGGGAAGCACCTGCTGGTAACTGCCTGAGAGATTCCACCGAAACTTGGTGCTGGCTATACCGAACTGCGATTCAGTCAGGTTGACAGCCTCCGCCCCGATTTCCATGGCCAATCCAATGCTCCCCACATGAACGCGGGGATAGACCGAAGCGGCATAGAAGCCGGCAGGACCGCCGGTTCCCAGCACCACATGCTCGGCAAGGATGACGCACAGGCCGTGGGCTTCATTGTGCACTTCATCCTTGTTCAGTACCACAGCTCCGACCATGGCATGGGTTTCATCGGTAAGGAGCTTGACCACATCACAGCGGTCCCACATGGGAATGTTCCATTTTTCAACTTCAGCATGGAGTACACGCACCATTTCTTTGGAGGTATACGGCCCGAGGCTGATGCCCCGGTTGCTCGGGTCATGGTCGGTCTTGTACCCGGTATACCCGCCGTAGCGGTTGCTGGGAAAGTTCACCCCAAGGCTGACGAGATTGTAAAAAGCCCTGAGCGAATTCTGGGCTTCAATGAAAGCGATGTCACCATGAACAGAGCCGCCTCGGGTGTACGACTCGACCATGGAGTACGGCGAGTCGGGAATGGGACTGGCGTCACTGAGTCGATAGTAGGTCTGCTTGTCGCTGCCGGTGTTGCGGCTGGTGCCGCCTTTGCTGTTGTCCGTAACGATGAGCAAGTCGTCCACGCCCATGCGCTTGAGATGTACCGCACACGACAGCGAGGCCGCCCCCGATCCAACTATCAGGGCATTGGTGCGAAAGACAGGGAGGCTGAGCCCCTTAACCGACCACTTTGCATGTAAGTGCATCATTCAGATTGTTTCTCCTACAATGTACGTACCTTCCAAAGCTTTCTGAATGGGTGCCTGCGAGCGATCGATGATGCGTGAACTCAACCAGAGGCCTGCCTCCATTCCCAATCTGCGAAGTGAAAACTCGATGGTATCGATGCGTTGGTCCATCAGCTGGAGCATCGGCGAGTTGTCGAATCCACAAAGGGAGAAACGGTGGGGAACCTGCCAGTTTTGGTGTAGTGCTGCTTGATACAAGGAGACGGCCATCAGGTCATTGAAACAGAGCACTGCGTTGTACGAGCGCTCCTTGAGAGCGGGAATTACTTTTGAATTCAGTTCAGTCAGCGAATCGACCATGATTACATCGACTTGCGGATCGAACGGTATATGGCGCCTTTGACAGGCTTCAACCACACCCTGCTCACGCAGGGCACTGACCGACGGCAGCTGGGAGAAGCCGATGAAACAGGGCTTGAGATCGGCCTTTCGTTTCTCGTACATCGCCCCTACCAGCTTGTCCATTCCGCTCAGGTTGTCCACCAGAACATAGTTGTGTTCCGGATTGGAGCGATTGAGCATCAAGAAAGGAACACCTCGATCTTCCAAAAGTTCTTCCATCTGCTCGGAAGGTTTGGTGAAAGCAAAGATGCATCCATCGATGTCCCCAAGCTTCTTGGAGTCAAAGAGGGACAGATCTCCATCGTTGAGACTCGTGATGATATTTACCCGAGTCTCTCCGAAGCCCTGCTGAACTCCCTCCAAGAGCTCTGCTACATCATAAAACAGATGGATGTAGCTGAACTTTGCCCTTGGAAGAAAGAGACGAATGGTGATGATGGCCCTACCTTTCTGCTTCTTGATGGAACGCTTCTCGTAGTGCATTTCCTCGGCCGTACGAAGGATCAGCTCACGCTTCTCCTCACTGATCAGTGAGGAGTTGTTGAGGACCCGTGAAACGGTACTGGGGGAAATATCCAGTGCCTTTGCAATGTCGTAGACCGTCACTTTCTTTGCCATCATCACTCCAAATCAGCTGTGGGAGGGGTAGATTATGCAACCTACTTCCTCTTGCTTGACCATCAGCTTGGAACAGCCCGAACACAACTTACAATAATCCACCTCATCGCCGAGGGCAAGCCGCTTCGGCAGCAAAGGATCGGAAAGAGTCTGTCGGCCCCATCCTGCAAAATCTGCATAGCCGAGCTCGATATTGCTCTGTGCCTCGTGCACTCCCTCCTCCTGCAATACGGAGTAGGCCGACCCGAATACCTTCATCCTCTCTCCCACCAAAGCCTTGGCTCTACGGGCATAGCGGAACTGGTGAAGGTAGAACCACTTGGAAGTTGCGGTAGGACGGGTGATTTCACTGGTAACCCCGGGTATTCCCGCCGATACGTTGACATAGTCCATGCCAAGGTCGGCCATAAGGGAGATGACACGGTCCATCTCACTGAGGTCCTCGACGGCGTCGTCAGACGATGCTGTACCACAGCCGCCTTTGATGCCTTCCCAGTACGAAATGCGGCTGCCCAGGATGAAATCCTTGTTTACAAGGCGTGCCTTGATCTGGGGAATCGACTCGACAAGAAAGCGGGTGCGGTTCTCAAAAGAGCCGCCCCACTTGTCGGTGCGTTGGTTTGCAGGCCTGAGCATTTCACAGCCCAGATACCCGTGGCACATCTTGAAATCGACACCGTCGGCACCGGCTGCTTCGCTGATCAGCGCCGCCTCGATGAACAGACGCTGGATCTCGTCAATCTCTTCGGTGGTGAGCAAATGTTCCCAACTTTCAGGATTATACAGGGCGGTGGGACGGGAAAAGTCGCGACCGCTCTTGCGTCCTGAATGAGTAACCTGGAACAGAACCAAGACATTGGGATCGACTGCCTTCATAGCCTGAACCAACGCCTTGAGACCGGGAAGGTTCTCCTCGTTGATCACCATCTGATTCTTTCGGGCAAGAGCGTTGTCGGCAACAGCCAAGGCTTCGATGACGATTACCCCCCACTTTCCCTCTGCAAGCTTTACATATCGCTTGATGGTCCGCTCGGAGACCTTGCCACCAATTGCATCATTGCCTTCCATCGGCTGGGCTACAAAACGGTTCTGGGCGATGCGGTTGCCGATCTTCTGCGATGAAAGCAGAATACTGTTTGGTTCAAGTTTCATTAGTTACCCCTGATAAGTGTTTTATTGAATTTTGCCATGATGGCAGGACCAGCCAGGATTACCACGACAATAATCAGGAAAGCCAGGCTGATAGGTCTCTGCACGAATGTCGCCCAGTTGCCGTTGGAGAGCATAAGAGCTCGACGGAAATTGCTTTCAAAGAGCGGGCCAAGGATCATGCCCAGAATAATGGGGGCGATGGGGAGCCCGATCTTGCGGAACAAGAAGCCGACGATACCGCTGATGATCAACACCCAGATATCAAAAATCGAGTTGCTGATCGCATAGGATCCCACCAAGCCGAATACAAGGATTGCCGGGATCAGGAACTTCTTGGGGAAGCTGATCAACTTGGCGAACACCGGTGCCCCTAAAAGGCCCAGAATGCACATGAACACCACCGAGAGCAGCAGGCTGATAAAAATGGAGGAGACAAAGGGCATCTGCTGCTGGAACAACAGCGGACCGGGTCTGAGGCCTTGGATGATCAGGCCCCCCATAAGGACGGCCGTCATTGCATCACCGGGAATTCCGAGGGTGAGCATGGGGATGAGTGCACCGCCGGTACTGGCGTTGTTGGCCGCCTCGGGAGCTGCAACACCTTCAATGATGCCGGTTCCCAAGAGCTCCTTGCGCTTGCCGAAGCGCTTCTCCTGTCCATAGGCCACCAAAGCGGCAATCGAACCGCCGGCGGCAGGAAGGGCACCGATCAGAACACCGATGAAGGAGGAGCGGACTACCGTACCGAAAATCCGCTTGATGTCCTTGATCGGAGGAACAAGCTTCGAAAGCTTTTGTTTGACCGTCACCTTGTATTCGGAGCTGGAAATCTGTACGAGCATCTCGGAAAGACCGTACATGCCGATCATGACGGGAATGGAGTCGATGCCCTCCAACAGCTCGGCCCTGCCCATGATGAAGCGGGGGTATCCGGTGATGGGATCCATGCCGACAATACCGATGATCAGGCCGATTACGCCGCCGATCAAACCCTTGACGGTGGAGCCCGGGCTGATGATTGCGATGATGCTCAGGCCGATGAGGGTAATCCCTACATACTCTTCGGCACTGAACTTGAGGGCAACGCTCGCGATGGCGGGGGCGGCGAACATCAGTACGATGACGCTGAAGAAGCCTCCCAAGGTGGAGCTGATGGTCGAAATGCCGATGGCTTCGCCGGCTTTTCCCATCTGGCTCATCGGATAGCCGTCAAGGCTTGTTGCAATTGCCGAGGGTGTACCGGGAATATTGATGAGAATTGCAGAGATGGAGCCTCCATATACCGAACCCGAGTAGAGCCCGAGCAGGAAGGCAAAGGCGATGGCGGGAGAAAGCCCGAAGGTGAAGGGGATGAAGACTGCAATGGTCATGGTTGCAGTCAACCCGGGGAGTGCTCCGAAGACGATGCCAACCAGTACTCCCAGAAAGGAAGATAGGTATATGACAGGATTGGTGAAGAATTGCAACCCGGAGATGTAGAGATCCATTGAAAACAGTTCCATGGTGGTTTCCTTATCTGGTTAAATCAAGAGCCCTTGGGGGAAGGGAATCGAGAGAATCATCTTGAAAATGATGTAGATGATGGCGGTAATGCCAACTGAGACGCCAAGAATCAACACAAGCTTGCGTTCCTGTTTGTCGGTAAGCATCCACATCAGGGAGGTGATGAACAAAAAGCTTGCTGTAGCGAAGCCGAAGATCTTCATAATGAACACATAGAGCACCAGCATGACCAAGGTGACAAAAAACATCAGAAAGGCTGTCTTGGTGGTCCACCAGGACTGAACGTTCGTGGTGTTTTGGGTGCGTATGGCTTCAATGACCATCAACACGGATAGGACGGCCAGCAGGAAGGCAAGAATTCGTGGATAAAAGCCGGTATTGAGGGCGGCAATCCCGCCGGTTCGGGTCGGCATGAAGCCGGCTGCGATATAAAGCAGGCCTGCAAACGCGAAGAACACGATTCCTGCAATGATATCAGAGTTTTTCTTAGTCATTCATTTCTCCAAAAACTTGGTTGAAAGGCAGTGAATATCGCCCCCAATCCAGATTGGGGACGATACTCCAGTATACATCAGATAACCGCTTGTGCGATCAGTCGTCGATGAACTTGATGCCAAGCTCGTTCACCAGGAAGTCAAGCTGCTTCTCAGCGTCCTTGATAACCTCGGCGAACTGGGTTCTGTTCAGATAGACCGGCTGGTAGCCTGCGTCGATGAGGAACTTCCTGATCGTCTCATCCTGCATTGCACGACCGATTGCCTCGTCTATGATGCGCACTTTCTCGGGATCGGTTCCCTTTGGTGCGACAAAGCCGCTGTAGTTGCCCATCACTGCATCGATGCCCAGTTCCTTGAGGGTCGGTACATCGGGATAGGAGGGGTGGCGTTCTGCAGAGGCGATGGCCAAAAGGCGCAGGGCGCCGCTGTCAACGTGGGCCGAGAGGTCTGGAAGCGGTATGTTGGTCATATCGACGTGTCCACCAAGGAGGGCTGTTACAGCCTCGGCATAGGCAGGATACGGGATGTGATTGACCTTGATGCCGGCCATGGCTTCAAAATATGCAGCATAGATGTGCGCACTTGCACCGGTGCCGGAGTTGGAGTTGGTCAACTTGCCGGGGTTTGCCTTTGCATAGTCGATCAAGTCCTGGAGGGTCTTGAAGGGGCTGTTTGCATTGACGGTTACCGTTGCAGGAATGGTAATGACCTGGCTGATGAGTTCCACGTTGTGGATATCAGGGTAGATCGGGGAGACGTACTTTGCAGAGACGGTGGACATGGAAGTGGTTCCAATGACGTATCCATCTTTGGCAGCTTTCTCAATTTCCAACGAACCGACGACTCCGCCCCCACCGGGCTTGTTCTCTACTACGAACGGTACACCAAACTGTTTCTCCAGATGACTGGCGACCGGTCTGGTCAACACGTCGGTCATACCACCTACGGACCAGGGAATGATCACCCTGACGTTCCTGGATGGATACTTCTCGATTGTCTCTTCTTGTGCCCCTGCGGCAAAGAGCGGCAATGCGAGTGCGAGAACGATTGCCAAAACTAAAAGTTTCTTCATGATCTCCTCCTTAGGAGAGTACCAAGCATGCTTGGTACTAGAGCATTGTTGCATGCAACTTTTTTATTGCATGCAACAATCTTACCTCATTCATAGAATCTGTCAAGTCTTTTTTTACATCTTCACCTTCATTGATTCGACAAGGTGAATTGTTTGGGCTATCGGCGATTCTCTGCAAAAATCATACCATTGCCGTTCCTTCCATCCTTGACAAACATTGCCCCTAGGGAAATGATGAACCATCATCATGCAACAGGTAATCATCCTCCATAATCACATCCCCCAGAACGCCCCAGAGGACGTACTGGACATTCTCCGTCAAGCCCAATGGATTGAAGAAATCCTTAGACAAAAAGGATATTCGGTGACACTGCTCCCCTACTCTCTCTCTGCTCTCGAGCAGCTGGATAAGAACGTCGTTGTCTTCAATCTCGTAGACTCGGCACCCGGGGAGGAGATGCTCTCCTACCTGGTCCCGGGAATACTTGAAAGCCTTAAGCTGAAGTATACCGGTTGTTCCCTGGCAAATCTCTTCTTGACAACCAACAAGGTACTTGCCAAGAAGCTGATGGCCGAGCATCATCTGCCGACTCCCGCCCCATACAGCAAGGAGAGCGAAAAAGGGCTGTACCTCATCAAACCCACCGCCCAGGACGCTTCAGTAGGCCTTGACGAACACTGTCTTGTCGAACACAAGGCCGTTGAGGCAATGCTCAAAAAGAAAGAGCAACAGCTGGGGTGTCCCTGCTTTGCCGAACAGTACATCGACGGCAGGGAGTTCACCGTCTGCATGTACGGCACGAGGAAGGATGTGCACATCCTCCCCCCCTATGAGTGGGTGTTCAATGAGTATGGGAATCGGGCCAAAATCATCACCTACGATGCCAAATGGACCGAGCAGACGTTCGGGTATGAGCACATCAGTGCAAAATACACCCACGACGAGGCTGACAAACCCCTCATCGTGCAGTTGGAACATCTTGCAAAGGCTTGCTGGAAGGCCTTCGACCTCAACGGTTATGCACGGGTGGACTTTCGTATCGATGCAGGCAATCGACCGTTCATTCTAGAGCTGAATGCAAATCCGAGCTTCTACGGTTTCTACCACCTGGCCCAGGAGTGGAACTTCAGCTTTGAGGATCTGATTGTATCATTGGTTAACCAAGCCGCTATTTTATAAATACTTGTCCACCCAGACCAAGCTCTCAAGCTCAAAGCCTTCAGCTTTATAGAGGTTCTGCGCCCGCTCATTCCTTGGATGGGTCACCATCGCAAGGTAGGTGCAGCCGCTTTCCTTCGCCCAACGTTGGACTTCCGCCAACAGATGCGTCCCCAAGCCGTGGGCTCTAGCCTCTTCTGCAACATAGAGCTCATTGAGCCACAGGTAGTCACCCCCGCTTTCCAGCCCGCAGCAGACATTGCCGAAGGCTATACCGACCGCCTTATCCTGCAAATAGGCCACCCAAAGGACTGCACGGCTTTCCGGTTTCATTGCATTTGAGAGGACGGCCTCAATGTCATGCTGATCCGGCTCATATCCGATGAACGTCAGTTGTTGTTTCACAAGGTTGCGTACACCTTCGATATCACCGATATCAGAGGTGTGTTGGAAGCTCCGGATTTCAATGTCCATGCCTTACCACCCTTTGACGTACAGCAGCTTGTCATCGCCGGGAGCGTAATAATCTTTCAGCTGCCCTTCCAACATATATCCATGACGGGTGTAGAAGCTTCGGGTGGGGACATAAAGAGGCTGTGAGGAGGTCTCGATGTAGATGCGCCTGCCTCCCCTGCGCTCGATCTCCACCTCGGTCTGCCTGAGCAACTGTGCTCCGATACCCTGCCGTTGGTACGCAGGGTCGACTGCTATCCAGTACAGGTCGTAACTGAATTTGGTACCAGGAATGGGCCCGAAGCAGGTATACCCGAGCACCTGCTCCCCTTCTTGGGCGAACTGGAAAAAGTAGAGGCTCGCCTCTCCCTGCTCGAGTCGTTCGCGTACCAGTGATACGCCGACCTCCTGCTCCTCTTCATTGAAGAAGCCTGAGTTTTTCAAGATGGAGGCTACAGCCTCCATGTCCTTTTGTATAGGTTGTTCACGAAACTGCATCATCGACTCCTGAGCAACTGCTCGATGACCTCACAATAGGTCATGCCTGCTTGCGAAGCGGCAGCGATGAAGCCGCTGTCGGCAGCTATGCACGGATTGCTGTTCATCTCCAGGATGAACGGGCTACGGTGCTCATCAACTCTGAAATCGACACGGGCATACCCACTGTTTCCAAACAGCGTATATACCGCTTGGGCAAGCCGTTTCAGCTCTTCAATCAAACCCTGCTCCTGTGCAGGGAAGATGTATGAGCGCTGGGTATGCTGGTAGGCAAATGATTGCGGCAGCCACTTCGCCTCATAGCCAACAATCTTCACTTTTTCTTTCGGGTAGTCGACAAAACGCATCTCACAGACCGGCAGCACCCTGCCTCCCGGCAGGATGGAGAGATTGAACTCCCTGCCGTCGATATACCGTTCTGCAAAGTGATCGGGATGGTCATTCAAGTACGAAGCAAGCTCTACAGCTTCAGCAAACGTCCTCACCGAAGCATCGCTGATACCCACCGACGCTTCTTGGGCGATGGGCTTGATCATCAACGGGACTCCAAGGAAGCCTGAGCCGTCATGGCCTTCCTCCAGCCACGGGGGAGTGGGAAGACCTGCCAAGTCCAGTTGTTTCTTGGCAACCACCTTGTCCCCTGTCACCGAAAGCGTATAGGCACCACCCCCGCTGCAGGGAATGGAGAGGGACTGGCACAACAGGGGAACCAGATGTAAAAGACGGCTTGAGCTGAGATTCTCCACCAGATTGAACACAAGATCGCACCCCGATTTCTCAATGCGGCGGGCAGTGAGAATCAGGTTCAAGGAGAAGGCCGCCACTTCGACGGTATGACCAAGGCGGAGCAGAGCCTTCCTGACCGCCTTCACTTGGGCGATGGTATCCGCCTCATCCTCCCGCAAGCCGCTTCTTCGAACATCGGTGAGAATCAGAACCTTCATAGGCCAAGCCTCTTTTGGGCCGAATGCACAATCCTTGCGATCAGCTCATCGTAGGAGAGGCCATGCATCCTGCTCAGAATCGGAAGGTCGGAATCGATGGGATGAAGACCGGCAAGGGGATTCACTTCCAAGAAATGCACCACCCCTTTCTCGTCCATCTTCACATCGACTCTCCCTCCGTCCCGACACCCGAGCGCTTGCCAGGCCGCCAAGGCGACTGCCTCGCAGGCTTTCCATGCAGCTGCTTCAGGCTTCTCATAACGGGTCGTGGTCACATACTCCTGTTTGGTCTTGTAGGAGTAGATGCCTCCATCGCTCTGGTGATCGATGATGATTTCCATCACGCCGGTACTCACCGCATCATCACCGGTTCCGGTGATGCCGACGGTGAACTCCCTGCCGCTCAGGTACGTCTCAACCAAGACCGGCTGCTCATAGGCAGCCAGCATGGCTTGGGAAACACTCTTAAGCTGCCCCGGATTTGTGACTTTACTGGAAGCGGTGATCCCGATGCCGGTCCCACCGGCAACCGGCTTGAGAAAGAGCGGATAGGGAAGATCGACTTTCTTGTAGTCCTCTGGATGAGAGAGCGTACAAAAGTCAGCGGTTGCCACCCCGGCCTTTCTCACCACCTCCTTGGTGAAGCTTTTGTGCAGGCAGATTGCCAGCACAAACCCTTCACTGAAAACATAGGGAATCTGATAGGCGTCCAAGAGGGCCGGAATCTGGGACTCACGCAACAGGCCGAACAACCCTTCTGCAATGTTGAACACCAGATCCCAACGCCTGCCCTCGGCAAGCCTTGCCACCAAGGCCTTCACGTTGCCGATTCGCACCGTCTGATGCCCGAGTTTCTGCAAGGCGGCATCGATGGCATCGATAGTGACAAGGCTGTCGCACTCGGCAACCGACTCCGGCTCATAGCCTTCCTTCAGGTAGTCGTCCTTCAGGTCATAGGTCATTCCGATCAGCACGTTGCAGTCTCCCTTGCAGTGGGATAGGAGAACACCTTTCCCTCATAGTTTCTGAGGTACAGGTGCTCGTCATCCTGTCCTACTTCGTACTGAGGGAGAATGGGGACCTTCCCGCCACCTCCGGGTGTATCGATGACGTACTGGGGAATGGCATACCCGCTGGTAAAGCCCCTCAGCCCCTGCATCAACGCCTTACCCTTGTCCACAGTCGTCCTGAAGTGCTCGGAGCCCGAAATCGGATCACACTGGAAGAGGTAGTAGGGTTTCACCCTGGCTCGCAGCAGCTTGTGAAACAAGTCGGTCAGAATCGGTACCGAATCATTGACACCTTTGAGCAGAACTGTCTGACTGCCCAAAACAACACCTGCGTCAGATAATGCATTGCAGGCTCTTGCGGCTTCTGCTGTCATTTCATCGGGATGGGTTGCATGGATGCTCATGTAAATGGGTTTGTATTTTCGCAGAACGGCAAGCAGGCCTTCATTGATTCTCTGCGGCATGACCATCGGCACCTTCGTACCGATGCGTACCATCTCCACATGTTCGATGCCGGTTACCTCAGAGAGCAGGTAATCGAGCATTTCATCGGAAAGGGTAAGAGGATCGCCGCCGCTGATGACCACGTCACGCACCTCAGAGTGTTCTCTGATGTACTCCAACGCTTTTTCCCAATGGTTCTGCAGAGCCTCGGTGTGACCTCCGACCATCCGCGATCGGGTACAGTACCTGCAATAGGTGCTGCAAAAGCTGGTGGTCAAAAAGAGCACCCGGTCGGGATAGCGATGCACCAACCCCTGTACGGCGGTGGTGTGCTCCTCGGCCAGAGGATCTGAGCTCTCGCCTTTTCCCACATACGACTCCTCGATGGAGGGTATGACGGTCCTGCGAATGGCGTTATTCACATCATTCGGATCGATGAGGCTGAGATAGTAGGGGGTTACCGAGAAGGGAAACAAGGTATCCGCACTCGCCAAGGCTTCACGTTCGCTTTGTGTGGGAGTGAGGAACCGACAGAGGTCGGTGTAGGTGGTGATTCGATGAAAAAGCTGCCAGTGCCAGTCATTCCACATCGCATCGGTCGCGTCCGGGAAGTAGTGCTTCCTGAACTCTTCGATCCTGCCTTCCAGAGGAAATCTCGACTCATGAAGGCTGCCGTTCTGGTGATGGGGTTTCGGTGCAACCGAGGCTGCACCGCTCCGTATAAGCGGAGGCTCGACATCATCAATAATAACACGCTCGTTAGTATTGAACTGTCCCATAAAAATCGTCCTTGACGACCACACTCACGGTCCTTTCGACTCTCCGTGTTCGTCAGCATCAGTGTATCACCAAGGCAAAAAAAGGTCGCTATATTTTGCGTATTTTTCTGCATGATTTTACAGGTATTTTATGCACGACGGCTCGACCGAAAAGGGATCATATCAAACGAGAGAGAACCACAAAAATCTGCTCGGATTTGCCTGCCTTCACAAGCAAGGTGAACATGTCGATTTCTGTTTCCTTCCTTCATCCTCTCTGCTACCATCTACCCATTACAGAGGAAACAGCATGAGAAAATGGAAGGTCTTCCACCCAGAACGGTTCCAAGGATCCAAGAAAAAGAACAACTATTTTGAAGGTTGGTACTTCAAGATCGCCATGCACGATGAGATACTGTGCCTCATTCCCGGCATCTCCCTCTCCTCGGATCCTCATGCCTTCATTCAGGTTGTCTCAAGCACCCGGAACAAACCGTGGTATGTACGTTTTCCACTCTCAACATTCTCTGCTGACAAGGACAGCTTTCTCATTCACATCGGCGAGAACTCGTTCAGCAGGGAGGAGGTGCATGTCCGACTCAAGGACGTGGATCTTGACTTGCAAGCAGACTTCTCGTTTACCGAGTTAAAGAAGTATCCTGTCACCCTCACCAGTCCCGGCATCATGGGCTGGTATGCCTATGTGCCGAAGATGGAGTGCCTGCACGCCGTCGTTGCCACCACCTGCTCGGTATCAGGTACGTTTACGCTCAACAGCCGCAGTGTCGAATTCGAACATGCAAACGGGTACATGGAAAAGGACTGGGGATCCTCGTTTCCCAAGGCATATCTGTGGATGCAGGCAAACTCATTCTCCAGAGAAGGAGTATCAGTCATGCTCAGCATCGCCCATATTCCCTTCCACGGCCTCGCCTTCATTGGGTTTTTGGGCTTTGTGCAACTGAAAGACTCCCTGATCCGCTTCGGAACCTACTCCCGCGCGCGCTTTGTAATTCAGCATGCAACAGAAACCCACATCGAGGCGGTGATCATCACCAAGAAACACCGCCTGACCCTCAGAGGCGCATTGGGAGGTGCAAGCGGTCTTGCCGCCCCTAAAGAAGGAAGTATGGAGCGTACCATCTATGAAAGCATTGACGGGACACTGTATCTCCGACTTGAGACCGCCCAAGGGGACTTGCTCGTTGAGGATACCAGCATTCATGCAGGCTTGGAGTTCAGTGAAGCAGCCAAGTTGATGGATGGCAAGCAGAAATTATAGTATAGTGGGTGTATGACAGACATCACACACATTATCCAAACCTTTCAAGAGAACTATATGGTCTCCTTTTTCATGCTCCTGGGAACGCTGTTGGTACTGCTTGCGGCGAATGCAATCCTGGGTAAGCGCATCAAGAAGCTTGAGAGCATGAAAATGCAGGACGAAAAGAGCGTAAAGGCCCCTGCTCTGCCCATGCTGCGCTTTATCAAGCGCATCGCCATCCCCCTGCTCTTCCTCGCTTCCCTCTCCGTCTTTCTGAATAGTGTTTCGTTCGCAGAGGGCGTACAGAGAGTGGTTCAGATTATCTTTGCCGTAATCATGACCATCATCATCGTTCGGTCGGTCAACAAAGCCCTTGAACTGAGTTTCTCCAAGTATTTTGAGAAGGAGTATGCAAACCGCGAGCATGAGAAGAACCTCAAGCCGCTGCTCTCCTTCGTCAAGCTGATGTTATGGGTGGTGGGTTTCCTCATCCTGCTGAGCAATCTGGGCTTCAACATCACCACAGCCCTTGCAGGACTGGGAGTCGGCGGCATCGCGGTAGCCATCGCCGCCCAGGGCATCCTGGGAGATTTGTTCAGCTACTTTGTGATTTTCTTCGACCATCCCTTCGCCCTGGGCGACTTCATCGTCTTCGGTGACAAGTCGGGCATAGTCGAACGAATCGGTATCAAGAGCAGCCGCATCAGGGTCCTCAGCGGAGAGGTTCTCATCATCTCCAACTCCGATCTTACCTCAAGCCGGATTCACAACTACAAGCAGATGCAACGAAGGCGTGTGGTATCGACCATCACCATCCCCTATGAGACCCCGATTGAGAAGGTGGAACAGGTGGTCGATATCATCAAGGAAGCAATCGCCAATGTTAAAACCATTGAGGGTGTCGTCTGCGACCGCTCTCATTTCCAGACCTTCGGCGCCTCCGCTTTGGTTTTCGAGACGGTGTACTACGTACCTTCTCCCGACTACGTGATTTACATGAACGTACAACAAGAAATCAACTTGGCCTTGCTCAAAAAGTTTAAGGAAGTCGGTATTGAAATCGCCTATCCCACCCAGAAGATATTCACCGTCCCTGTCTAAACGACCTCGATTTCCTCAAGCTCTTCCTTATCCACACTCAGGATGCGATCCATCTCATCATGGACGGCCTGGGTGTAGGGACCGAAGTCGAAGAGGGTTCTAAGCCGTGAGAAGAGCGGCCGTACAAAATGCCTGAGCTGGCTTCTGTCCTTCTCAAGGGTGGATTTGCTTTGCAACACCATCACCGTAACTGCAGAAGGAGAGTTGTAGGAGCCTACCTCCACAAAGCCGAACTTCTTGTACAACTTGATCGTCTTCTCATCATCGGCAAACACATCGATGATCAACTCCTCCACCCCTGTCGCCCGGGCGAGCAGGAATACTAAAATGATCAAGCCGATGGAAGCGGAGGTGTTGCGCATCTCCGGAAGTACTGCAAGGCGGATGATTTCAGCCGCTTTGCGTGTCTTGAGAACCGACTGGATATCGAAGTACTTGGAGATGGGAAGCGGCCAGAAGTGTTCGCTGGTCATCAGCGAGACGGTTCCTACCGGATGCAGACCCCGGAAGGCAAGGATGTGCATCGCCTTCTCATCCACCTTGCGGTGAATCGACTCCTCAAGGTAGCCCTTCTCACCCACCAAGACCTTGCGCTGGATGAAGAATACGTCGTTCATGCCGTTTTGGTCGGTCACCAGCTGGAAGCGGATGTTCTCCTTGTTTTCCTCATTGAGGGCGAAGATGGTGGTGAACTCAGATCCCACCTGCTCTTCACTCTTGACCCTGATGCGGCCGCCCATCTTCTCCACGATATTGTAGCAGTTGGAGAGCCCGAGACCTGTGCCGCTGCCAGGGGCCTTGGTGGTGAAGAACGGGGTGAATATCTGACTCATGTGCTTTTCGGCTATACCGCAACCGGTATCGCCGACCTTCACCTGGACAAACCCATCCTTTTCCACGCACGTCAGGGTCAACTTGCCGTTGCCGTCCATCGCCTGGATGGCGTTGACGATGAGGTTGAGGAAGAGCTGCTGCAATTCACCCTCATTGGCTTCGATGGAAGGAAGCGCATGGTAGTTGCGCTCAACACGGATATTCTGTGAATCGACGCCGCGCAGTGCCAGACGAAGGGAGAACTCCAACACCCTGACCAGTTCCACCTGCTGGGTCTGCTTCACCTCTTCCTTACGGCTGTAGATGGAAAGTTCCTTGATGACATCACTCGCCGTCTTGGAGTATGTCAGGATATCCTGGACATACTCATGGTGCGGGCTTTGATCTCCCATCTCGCTGAGCATGATCTCGGCAGTCCCGACGATACCTGCAAGCGGATTGTTCAGCTCATGGGCGATGCCGGCGGCCAGTGTTCCGATACCGGCCATTTTCTCGGTCCGCACCAACTCCTCCTGCATGTGTTTCTGCTCGGTGATGTCGTTGATGATCTCGATGAATACGCTCTTGCTCTTGTCAGCAGAGCGTACTGAATGGAACTGGAATGAGAAGACTTGGTCGGCCACATCGGCCTCCGTCTCCTGAAGCACCCCGGTATGCAGGCATTCAAGACCCTGACAGAACGGACAGGGACGGCTGCGGTGGAAGAATGCGCGGTAGCACTTGCCGCCGATAAGCGTCTGGCGGTCCTGGCCGAAGAAGTTAACCGCAGCCGTATTTGCCTCTTGGATGGTATAATCGATATCGATCAGGCAAACCGGGGAGGCAATCCCGTTGAAAATGGCTTCCAGCTTGTTCTTGCTCATGGTCAGTTCATCACCTTGGATGCGCAGCTGCTCAAATGAAAGTGCATTCTCCAAGGAGAGACTGCTCTGGGCGGCAAGGATTTCCAACGCCTCTCGCTCGATTTCACTGATCAGTGCTTTGGCATGGTCGTACCCGATAAGGATGTAGCCGGCGATCTGTTTGCGGAAAACCAAGGGGATGAGCACATCAGCCGGGGGAAGGGAATTGCTGACCTCCATGCGCTGCTCGTCGGGATTCACACTGATGACCGAACTTTGATTCTCCTTCTTATACAACTCGAGTTTCTGCTGTACCTCATCGGAGAATGAGAAGGAGACTTCCTGGCCGATTTTGCAGGGGGTTGGACAGTTGTTGTGGGCCACCAGGAAAAACTTCTGACTCTCGTCATACCGTTTCGCCACAAAGACGACCCACTCGGTTTTCAGCCCCGAACTCAAGCTCTTGACCACCTCGTTGCCAAGGTCGTGGAGGTTGACGATGGTAGTAAGCCGTTTGCTCAGGTTCTTGATCGTCGTCTGATAGGGATGGCGCTTGGGAATAATGACGGTATCGACAATATAGGAGAGCAGGTTGCGCAAGGGATGAATGATCAGAACCGTAGCAACTCCGAGGATGAACGAGAGCTGGAAGATGTTGCCCGGATCGAAGTTGGTGTTGTTCATCTGGATGAAGGAGAAGATCAGCAGGTAGACCACCGAGGCGGCCGCAGCGAGTATGGTGGAATAGATGATGGAGAGCCCCAGACGCGAGTAGTTGATCAGCTTGTACTTGTAGATGGTGTAGAACAGGAGAACGGCGTTGATGGTGGCGGCAAAAATATCGATTGGATAGCGACCGAGGTCGGGAAAGACGTTCATGAAAATGCCGATGAGCATGATGGCCACACCGATCAGGGGAAGGGCGAGATTCTTGTGAAACCCTTGGCTGGAGCGGCGTTTCGCCCCGAAGAGCAGCATAAGCAAGGTGAAAATCAGATACACATAGCTGAGCGAGTATGCAGAGAGAGCTCCAGGAGCGAGCTTATAGTAGAATAAATTATCCGCAGTAAAACCTACATCGCTGACGATATTTCCGGAGAAATTGAGGTACATCAGGGGGATGATCAACAGGTAACTGAGCTTGATGATGACAAAAATCGTCCGTTTCTGTATTTCCAGGATGTCGACAACAAAGCTGCACAGGGCATAGGGAACCGAAAGAAGGCCGATGAGCATGATTCGGTTCCAGAACAGGGGCGTATACAACGGGCTGTTGAGGTGCATCATCATCGAGCCGAAGCTCCAGATGGAGACAAAAATCATGTAGAGCTGGAAGGACCAATAGAAACGATCTTTCTTGTATTGGAGAAATCCGAATATGACAAATGACACATATAAGATAAACGCTACCGCAGGGATGATGGTCGAGACATCAATAATCATGGGGATTCCTCGTTTTTTCTTTCACTTACGTAAAATTTGTATTAGTATAAAGTCAATTTATGAACTTAATCAAACTATTTCTGCTGGGAGCATGCGGGTATTTGCTTGCAGCCCTATACGATATTGCGTTGCTGTATAAAAAAACCTGGCTTGTCAGGCTTTTGTATGCAGGCTTCTTCCTGACAGGACTTCCGTTTGTCTTCTTTTTCTTTCTCCATACTTCCCCCCACCCTGTTGCTCTGCAAGTCGTCCTTCTGCTTCTGATGGGCTTTTTCCTGCTGCTGACCATCTATTCGGTCCTGCTGGAGCTGCCCTTGCACGGTGACGGGACACTCTATACCAAGGGAACGTACAGCATATGCAGGCATCCGGGTTTTCTTTGGTATTCTCTTTTCACCTTGTTGACCGCCTCATATTTCTGGTATGCTCCACTTGCTTGGGTGTGCCTCGGATACATATGCTGCAACCTCGCTCTTATAACGTTGGAGGATGTAGTGCTGTTTCCCAGAATGTTCACACAATACGAGACTTATAAAAAGACAACACCTTTCCTCATCCCCTTTTAGGGCTGGCGGAATCGGAGAAGCTCGAAATGACTAGACATATTGTTACTACTGATGATGATCCTGCTATCCGTAAAATTCTGCAAATCATGCTGCGCAAAGAGGGGTACCTGGTGACTGCCTGCGAGGAGGGCAACGCGCTTCTGAACCTTCTCAAGGGTAGTGAGAACTCCATCGACCTTATTCTGCTGGATATTAAAATGCCGGGGTTTTCAGGACTTGAGCTGCTGGAGATGATTTCAGCAAGCTATCCCCAGATTCCCATCATTATGATCACTGCCTTCAACGACCTCGATACCGGCATGCGTGCCATCCGCCTCGGCGCCGCCGATTACCTGGCAAAGCCGGTGCACCGCGAGGCTCTGCTTGCCACCGTCAAGCGCGTGCTTGAACAGGCCGAGAAAGAGCGGCAGTTGCTGGAAAAGCAGTTCAAGTCTCAGCATCAACAGGCGTTGCTGGAAACCGAGCTCAAGGAGGTTCTCATCTCCCTCAAGGACACTACCATGGCTACCTTGGAAGCGTTCAGCGAAACCATCGAGCAAAAGGATTCCTATACGAAGGGGCACTGCAACCGGGTGCGCAACCTAGCTGTCGCGCTGGGCAGGGTACTGAACCTTCCCGGTGAGACTCTGGATATTCTTGAAGGTGGATCACTGCTCCATGACATCGGCAAGATCAGCATTCCTGAAGACATTCTCAATAAGGACACCTCGCTCAGCGAAGAGGAGTATGCGATCATCAAGACTCATCCGGAAGCAGGACAACGCATCGTAACACACCTTCCCTACCTCAAGCGCTACATCCCCATTGTGCGCAGCCATCACGAGCGAATCGACGGGCTGGGATACCCCGATGGGCTGAAGGGTGAGGATATTCCCCTTGAAGTGAGAATCGTCAGTCTTGCCGATGCCTATGATGCCATGACCAGCAGCCGGGCCTACCGGGCCGCCCTTCCCACCGAGATTGCCATTGAGGAGCTCAAGTTCTTCAGCGGAACTCAGTTCGATACCGATTTGGTCAATATTTTCATCGAAAACGAGTTATATCTGCTCTAGTGGGCTGTAAACACCAGTACTTGAATATTTGCTTCGAGCGAAAACGGTGAGTAGCAAGGCCAAGAAGGAGAAGATATCTACGATATCTGATTCGACGAGAACGCTGCTACCCGGCGTTTGGGCCGAAGAAAATAAAAGAAATATGATTTACAGCCCACTAGACCTATGTGCCAAATCGAGCGAGACTGAGACAAGGAGGCTTTTATGGCGGATCCTTGGTATGTCTCCCTGTTCAAGAATTATGCCGAGCACTACGACAACGAATCCTTCACCCAAGGTACGCTTGGTGAGTGCGACTTCATCGAACAGGAATTGGGCTATGACAAGAGCCTTAGTATTCTCGATGTAGGCTGTGGAACCGGCAGGCACACCATCGAGTTGACCAAGCGCGGCTATAGGGTGACAGGAATCGATTTAAGCGAGGCGCAGCTCAGGCGCGCCAGAGAAAAGGCGGCCAAGGAGATGCTGGACATCACCTTCCTCCAAGCCGATGCCCGCTGTTTACCCTTTGAAAGTCGATTCGATGCCGCCATCATGCTCTGCGAAGGCGGCTTCTGCCTGATGGAGACCGACGAGGAGAATGAGGCAATACTTGTCAGCATTGCAAGAGCACTGAAGGATGACGCCCTTCTTCTCTTCACCGCCCTCAACGGACTGTTCCCGCTCACCCACTCCCTGACCGAGTTCTACGGCAACGTCGATGATGCAGGCTCGGCATGCCAAGAGAACCACTTCGATGCAATCAGCATGCGCGACAGTAATACGACCACCTTCACCGATGACGATATGATCGAGCACAGCGTCAGCAGCACCGAACGTTTCTACATTCCCAGTGAGATTCAGGCGATGCTTCAAAGGCTTGGGTTTTCGACCATGGAATTCTTTGGTGCAACACTGGGCTCGTTCAGCAGGGAAAAGCCGTTAACAAGCGATGATTTTGAATTGCTGGCCGTTGCAAAAAGAAAGCTTGCTTCCAATACCCTGCTCAGCCTCTACACCAAAAGCCTTCAGTCGGGCATGCATCAGAGGGCCTATCGTATGGTTCTCTCCTTCCTAATCACTTTGCAGTCAGCATTGCAAGAGGATTTTCCCCAAGCAAAGGTCACCTCCCTCTATCAGGGCTATCTGGATATGAGCTACGTGGCACTCATACCCAAGGAGCTTGAGCAGTTGGGACTGAAACTTGCAATCGTGTACATACACCGGAAAAATGCGTTTGAATTCTGGTTGGCGGCGAGAAACCGCAGCCTGCAGGATGTTTGGAGGGAGAAGCTCAGAACCAAGGTGCATGAGCCTTATACCTTGGTTGAGAAGGGCAATGGCATCGATGCCATTGTCAGCACCACGTTCGATGGTGAACTTTCCTTCGACAACCAAAGCAGGCTGCTCGCCCGATTATGTGATACAATACAGGCGATGCTTTCGGATCTGGACGAACTACTGCAGTAGGAGATGGGTATGTGGGACGCTGGAAGGTGGCATGAGCAATTCGAAAAGGCTTCTCGCGAGCAGGATCACGACAAGCTGCATGCTCTGCGGCGGGATGTGTTTCTCGATACCGTCGGGGATGTAAGGAAGGGGTTTTATACCTCCTCCGGCGGGAAAAAACGTATCTTTGGTGATGAGAAGCCGATGCTTGAAGGTTCAGTACTCTACCAGAATGAGTTGAAGGCGAACCGACACGAAGAGAAGAAGAGCTCCGTCGTAGAGGTAAGACAGCTCGATACTCTGCAGGCCGCCAGGTTGTTGGAAAACCCTCTGGTGCTGAACATGGCCAACCGCCACCAGCCCGGCGGAGGAGTACTCAGCGGGGCAGGAGCCCAGGAGGAGTATCTCTTTCGAGTTTCCAACTACTATCGTTCGCTCTACCAATTCAGCGATATCGGCCTCTCTTTCGACGTCCCTAGACGACAGGAGTCCTATCCGCTGGACCGAAACCATGGCGGTGTCTACTCCTCTCATGTCACGGTGTTCAGAGGAACGGAACAGGAAGGCTATCCCAAGCTCGAACAACCGTCGGTCTTCTCGTTCGTGGCGGTGGCGGCGATCAACGAGCCCAACGTGATGCGGGACCACAACGACCACTACTGGCTTGAGGACTCCTTCATCGAGCCGACCAAGCGAAAAATAAGGACCATATTCAATATCGCCCTCGTCCATGACCATGAGAACTTGGTGCTCGGGGCCTTTGGTTGCGGGGCTTTCAAGAATCCACCGAACCATATCGCACGGTTGTTCAAGGAGGTTCTTGAGGAGCCGCTCTACAAGAACCAATTTTCGCACATCATATTCGCCATCCTGGATAATCACAACAGCTATAAGTGGTTCAACCCTGAAGGCAACTTCAAACCGTTTCAGCAGGTGTTTGAACCCAGCCGAGGACGATAATCATGCCTTTTTTTCTGATCAGAAGTGACATTACCACCCTTTCGACGGACGCCATCGTCAATGCAGCCAATACCGAGCTTAAGATGGGTGGTGGGGTGTGCGGCTCGATTTTCAAGGCTGCAGGCAGAGAACAGATGGAAAATGCCTGCTCAGCCCTCGGACCCATCCAAACCGGGGAGGCGGTTATCACCCCGGCTTTCAATCTCAAGGCAAGGTATGTCATCCATACAGCCGGTCCTGTCTACAAGGACGGAAAGAGCGGCGAGGAAGCAGAGCTTCGTGCCTGTTACACAAACAGTCTTGCACTCGCAAAGCAGCACCGGTGTAAAAGCGTCGCCTTTCCTCTGATCAGCAGCGGCATCTACGGCTATCCGAAGGAAAAAGCCGTCAAGGTGGCAACTGATGCAATCCGAAGCTTCCTCAAGGACTCTGACATGGAAGTCTCCTTGGTACTCTTCGATCGGACACAGATACACACACCCCTGCTCAATGAGGTGCAGAAATACCTTGATGCGGCATATGATCCATCGCAGGCCCGATCATTGCTGGATGAAGAGCTGCAGGCTCTACACCATGTCTTTGAGCCGGTGACAGGGGCACCAATGCAAGATGGTTTACAGGCCATGTTGCAAAACCTTGATGAACCATTTTCTGATACGCTGTTACGAATGATCAGGGAACAAGGCAAATCAGAAGTGGAAGTCTACAAGAGGGCCAATCTCGACCGCAAGCACTTTTCCAAGATTCGAAGCGGCAACGGCTACCTGCCAAGCAAGAAAACAATTCTAGCCCTCACCCTGGCACTGGAGCTTGACATACAGGATACGGCCTGGCTGCTTGAGCGTGCCGGCTATGCTCTCTCGCCTGCAAGCAAGTTCGATGTCATTGTCGAATATTTCATCAAGGAACAGATCTACGACATCTTCGCAATCAATGAGGTGCTGTTCAGTTACGACCAACCGCTGCTTGGCAGCTGAAAATGTCGCTTTCCAAGTGACCGCCTTGCATGAAGGAAATGGTACTCCTTAGGGGCCTAAGGAGGGCGTTCACATGCAAACTGGATTAACGGAATTGGTTTTCATCCTGGACAAGAGTGGTTCGATGAGCGGTTTGGAGTCCGATACCATCGGAGGGTTCAATGCGATGCTGGACAAGCAGAAGAAGGTTGAGGGAGAATGCTTCATAACGACGGCTCTCTTTGACAACACGTATGAACTGCTTCATGACCATCTCCCGATCAAGGCGGTGAAGCCTATTACGGAGAAGGAGTACTGCGTCGGAGGCAGTACTGCGCTGCTCGACGCTATCGGTCGGACGGTGCATACAATAGAGAATGTTCAAAGGCATATGAAAGCAGAGCAGATCCTGGTGGTCATCATCACCGACGGGCAGGAGAATGCAAGCAGGGAGTACAGCTCTGATGCGATTAAGGAAATGATCAAGGCAAAACAGCAAGATAAGTGGGAGTTCCTCTTCCTTGGAGCAAACATCGATGCAGTAGAGACTGCTTCCCACTTCGGCATCCAAGCTGACCGGGCTCAGAGCTTTCATGCCGACAGCGAGGGGATCGAGGTCAATTTCAATGCTGTCTGTGAGACGGTGACCAGTGTCAGGGCCGGCAAAGCATTCCCCGAGGATTGGAACAAGGACATAAAACAGGACTTTGAGAAGCGGAAAAAGTCGTGAGTGCAGCGGGGCTGAACCGCAGCCCCTCATGTTCCTTTACCGTGTTTGCGGAAACTCTACGCCCGATCGTTCACCTATCGAATGTAGTTGCTCCAGTACTTTCCTGGAAAGAGGAACTCCAACCCTGTCACAGAGGATCTCTGCCTCATGCTCTTTTTGACCGGCGTAATATACTCGCTCGCAGCCCTCTGCGACTTCGGTATCGTTCAATTCATGGAGGAGCCTATCCATATCGGTTTTAAGTTCCTCGGGATCGCGGAATACATCAAGGCGGATGGCTCCGAAGAAATGGCAGACGCGTGCACTGGTTGCCTCACTGTCCATTACAGACTTGCCGAATACACCTCCGCTGGTAATTGCAGTCATGATGTCAACCATGACTGCCAATCCATATCCCTTGTGTCCACCGAAAAGTTCTCCCGCACCTCCGAGTGGGATGAGTCCTCCTCCCCTCTGATAAAGCATGTCCTGGAGCAATTGACCCGCATCGCTGGTTACCTGTCCCTTGGTATTCACCGCCCATCCTTGGGGCAGCTCCTGCTGCTCTCGCTCATATACTTCAATCTTCCCTCGTGTTACTGCGGTCGTCGACATATCCAGGGTAAAGAGGTTCTCTCCATGGCCGGGAATGGAGACTGCTATCGGGTTGGTTCCGAACATCGGCATCCTGCCGAAGGTGGGCACACCCAGGGCTGCCGTATTGGTCATACAGATTCCAATCATATCGCTACGGGCAGCCATCTCTGCATAGTACCCGGCTATTCCATAATGATTGCTGTTGCGGATCGAGGCAAAAGCCGCTCCGGTTGTCCGGGCCTTCTCAATGGTGGTTGCCATGGTCTTCTTGCTCAGATACATACCCATGCCCCCGTTGGCGTCCAACACAAGAGAGATGGGAGTCTCACGCAGGATCGTCGGAATGACAGAGCTTGCCATGATGCCTTTTCGTATGCCATTCTCATAGCGCCAAAGTCTGGCCACCCCATGACTGGGGATGCCTCGGGCATCTGCTGCAACCAGAATCTCAGCTGAATCAGATGCTTCTGCATCCGACAGTCCAAGGTTTCTGAAGACATCGGCAATAAACTGTTCCAATGCTTTTCGCTCGATCCTGATTTCCTCTTTCATACGTGCTCTCCTGTTAAATTGCATAGGGTAGTGACGATACCACCAGAGTGCTTTGATGCATTCGACCTTTTTCAAGGACCACGGCTGCCGTACCGCTGTTGACCTGCTCGACACAGATAAAATCCTTCCAGGCATCCAATATTTCCGGATTCTGCTTTGCCTTCTCTTCACCAGGATTCCAGACAAAGACCTGTTTCAGGTTTTCCTGTTCCATTCGTATGCTTCTTCCAACCACTGGATCGTGGAGCACTACAACCCGACCAGCCTGCTCGAAGATGCGGACAAACTCCCCGCCAACAACAACGGACCCGGTTTGGGAATACGTACGATTGCCGTCTGAACGGTCAACGACGGTACATCCGTCAAGTCCGGTGACGAAACAGTCCGGCAAGCTGCCGATGTGAAAATAGGTGTGGAAGGCTTCTTCAAAGGAGAATGGCTGTTCATCAGTATTGGTCACCTGCAACTCCAAGCTCAAAACTTTTGCGACGGTTATCGTGAGCTGCAGGGAGAATCGGTGCGGCCAAATGGAGCGGGTGTACGCATCATCCGTCGTGGACAAGATGATCTTGGTCGAGCCGTCGGCGGCATCAAGCACCTCTCTAACTTCCCAAATCTGGGTACGTACCAAGCCATGGAGAAACAGATCCTCTCGATTGGGATGTTTGCCGAACCAAGGGAAACAGATGGGAATGCCTCCCCGAAGTGGGATGCCCTGTTTGTATGTACTATGCGGACTCATGAACAAGACTTCCTTGCCTCCTTGTGGACAGAAGGAGGCTATATGTGCACCGTAGGTGAATATGGTACTCGTTGCAAATGCATTTTCAACACGAAGAAACGGCAGGTTTCCGGGTCCTGTTCCTCTCTGAACAGTCTTGGCCCGTTGTGAAGTGTCCATCATTGCATTCTCCTTATCGTCCTACTCCAGACAAAAGTCTTTACAAATCGGTAACACCAAGATATCATTTATCTAAGATATCAGCAAGCCTAAAGGAGGTTCGTTGTGAAAAAGTCCATAGTTCTCATGTTACTCGTGCTTATCGCCGGTTCATTGCTGCTGTTTGCGGCCGGTATCCAGGAAGCACAAGCTGAAAAGAAGTACGTCCTACGATTCAACCACGTACTTACTCCGCAAGACCCCTACCATGTAGCCTACCTCAAGTGGGCGGAAGCCGTGAAAGAGCGGACAAATGGAGGACTCACCATTGAAGTCTATCCGAGTGCCCAGCTGGGTGTGGAAGAGGACATCCTTGAACAAATCCGCCAAGGAGCCAACATCGGGCAAAACACCGATGCAGCCCGCTTGGGGATGTATGTGCCAGACATGGCCGTCATGAACGCCCCCTACTTCGTCGAGACCTTGGAGGAGGTCCAAAAGCTCAACACTCTGCCCACTGTACAGGCATGGAAAGCTGAACTGGAAAGAACACAAGGATTCAAAGTTTTGTCGTTCTTCTGGGTACAGGGATTCAGGCAGATGGTAACCAACAAGCCGATTACCAGTCCGACCGACCTCGCAGGAATGCGCATCAGGACTCCCGGAGCCCCGATTTGGCAGGAGTCGATCAGAGCCATCGGCGCCATCCCGGTTGCCATGAACTATGGTGACATGTTCAGTGGATTGCAGACGAAAGCCATCGACGGCTTGGAGCTCTCCTTCACCGCCACCTCGACAGGCAACTTCCATGAGGTATGCAAGTATGTGAGCGAAACCCGGCATATTCTTCTGATCAACTTCGAGGTGATCAGCAGCAAGTGGTTCAACTCACTACCTGCCGAATACCAGAAGATTCTGGAAGAGGAGTGCAATAAGGCAGGATTGGAGGTTTCCCGTCAGTATATGGAAGAGCTGGATCCGAAGAACCTTGATTTGCTGAAGAGCCGGGGTATGACACTCATTCCCGCTGCGCAAATCAACATGAAAGCCTTCAAGGCTGCAGGGGAAGCCGCCTACGCAAAACTCAACCTGCAGGCAGCCCGTGACAAGGTCTATGCCGAGATGGGCAAAGCCAAGTAAGAAAGCATGGTATCGCTCGGATTGTACAGTCGTTACTCTTAGCCTACCACTTCCGCCAAGTATGCGGGTGCGTGCGACCTTACGTCAAAGCACGCTCCCGCATCATGATACCAATGCATGTTTCCTGTAGTCTTTAGAAAGGGGGTTTCCATGCGGAAATTCTATGAACGGATATGTAGACTGGAAGTCATAATCTCGGCAGTATTTCTGTCGGTCAGCTGCCTGCTTATCTTCATCGGTGCCTTGGCCAGATCGATGGACAAGCCGGTGAACTGGGCTCAGGATTTTTCGCTCTTCCTGTTTGCCTGGAGTGTCTTCCTTGCCGCAGATGTTGCACTGCGCCATGACAAATTGGTGAAAATGGAGCTGGTGTTGCTTAAAGTCTCGGAGAAGAGTGCCAGAATTATCACCATCATCAACTACCTGCTCATTGTCTTTTTCCTATCCGCACTCGCATTCTATGGGGTAAAACTCAGTTTCATCTCCTACCGAAGGGTGTTCCAGGGCATTCCAGGCTTCAGCTACACCTGGGTGATTCTTTGTGTTCCCGTCGGCTGCAGCCTGATGATCGTCACCTCGATTCTTAAACTCAAGAATCTCTTCCAAAGCTGCAGGAAGGGGGTCTGACATGTTGCTTGTAGCAATCCTATTCATCATATTTCTTGTAATGGGCATGCCTGTAGCCTTCGCAATCGGGATATCGGGAATGGCTTTCTTTCTACAACACCCTGAACTACCCTTCACGATTACGGTTCAGCTTCCCATTTCACAAACACAGAACTTTGCCATGCTTGCTGTTCCTCTGTTCATCTTTGCCGGTAATCTGATGAACTCTTCGGGGATAACCAAACGCCTGATGAAGCTCTCCTCGGTGTTGACCGGCCATATGCACGGGGGTCTTGCACAAGTCAGTGTGGTTCTCTCCACCTGCATGGGAGGAGTTTCAGGTTCTGCCATCGCCGATGCGTCAATGGAGGCTCGGGTGCTCGGGCCTGATATGATTGAACGGGGATATGCAAAGGGATATACCGCAAATGTCATCAGCTGGACTGCACTCATTACAGCAACCATTCCTCCTGGGGTGGGAATCATCCTGTACGGGACTGTCGGAGAGGTGTCCATCGGCCGCCTTTTTGCTTCAGGCATGCTGGTTGGGTTGCTTATGATGATTGGTCTGATGATTACTGTTTGGATTACTTCCACACGCCGCGGCTACGGTGCTGAACGGGAGAAAGCTACCATAAAGGAGGTATTCTCTTCGATTGGAGAGAGTATCTGGGCTCTATTATTCCCCATCCTCCTGCTGGGAGGCATCCGCAGCGGTATCTTCACACCTTCTGAAGTGGGAGCCTTTGCCTGCATCTATGCAATCATCGTTGGAGCTTTCATCTACCGGGAGCTGGACTTCCTCAAAATTGCAAAGACTCTCGGCGACACGGTCATCGATGTCGGGGCGATCATGTTCATCATCGCCCTCTCAGGTCTTTTCGGGTATGGAATCCCACTGGAGAACATCCCCAAACTGCTCACGGATGCAATTCTGGGGATTTCCCAAAACAAGTATTTGGTAATGCTCATAATCCTCGGGATTTTAGTCATCCTCGGCATGTTCATGGATGGATCGGTCATCATCCTGCTATTCACCCCGATATTTCTTCCTCTGGCGAAGGCAGTCAATATAGATCCGGTCCATTTCGGCATCCTGTTTTGCACCATCATCACTATGGGGAACATGACGCCTCCGGTGGGCTTGGCTATGTATGCAGTCTGTCAAATACTGGATATCCCAATAACCGACTACATCAAGGATATGTGGGCGTTTTTCACCACTGTCATTGTATTGGTGGCAATCCTGATGTTCTTCCCCAGACTTATTTTATTCCTTCCGAACTTGTTGTTCGGATAATTCGTAAGGAGAGTCAATCATGAAACTGGACGGAAAACTTGCTGTCGTAACCGGGGCAGCCCGTGGTATAGGAAGAGAGATTGCAATTCGTTTTGCAAAGGAGGGTGCTGCAGTAGTTCTGGTTGATGTACATATTCCCACTGAGACCGAGCAACTGATACAAAGCTTTCAATCTAATGTATTGTCCGTTGTTGTTGACATCGCCGATGCCGAGGCTGTCGAGCGCTTGGTCCAAAAGGTTCATGCTTGGAAAGGTCCTGTCGATATTCTCGTGAACAATGCTGGTATTATTACCAGGGAAGGGATTCTCGACTTGAGCCCGCAGCAGTGGCTCAAGGTTATGGACATCAATGTGAACGGAACGTTCTATATGTGCAAGGCGTTTCTACCCGATATGGTGGCCAAGCGCTGCGGTAAAATCGTCAATGTGACTTCCATAGCGGGAAAAATCGGCGACATCACCGCCAGCCCTGCATATGGCACCTCCAAAGGTGCGGTCAATACCTTCACTCGTTCACTCGCCCGCCAGTTGGCCGAGTATGGCATCACGGTCAATGCCGTGGCTCCCCATGCCATCGAGACGGACATGAGTGCACAGTGGTCGGAAGAGAAACGAAGAAATGTAATCTCCTCCATTCCTCTCAAGCGTATGGGAACTTCCAGCGAGGTAGCTGCTGCAGTACTCTTTTTGGCCTCTGATGAGGCTTCCTTCATCACCGGGGAAACGCTGAACATCAATGGTGGTTACTTGATGGATTGAGATTCCTCATCACCGGCAAGAAAAGCCCCACTGAGAATGTTTTTCTTGCTGGTATGCAGATGTTTCTCTATGATTTGCAGTGCAGCAGGTGAATGATGTTCCAAAGCGTCAAGAAGATCGATATGATCTTGGAACGTCTGTGAGTAGTCTGGCTTGATCCCGATATCATACATATACTTCATATTGAGATGCAGATTCAACTCTTTGTAGGACCGATGAATGAATTCATTGTCATGCAGAGAGCAGAGCATGAGATGATATTGGCAGTCGAATTTTATATACGTGGGCAGGTCCTCTCGCTCCAAAGCTTCGGCCATTGATGCGGTGAGGGCCTTCAAGGGTTCCAACCTCTCTTTCTCAATGGTTTCATAGATGCTCTTTACGGAGTAAACTTCCAATAACTCCCTCATCGCTATTGCAGAGAGGATGGTTTTCTTGGTCGGTGTCCTGAGCAGGCACATGCTTCTGGGCCTGATTTCCACCAATCCATCGATCTCCAGCCGCTTCAGTGCTTCACGTATCGGCATCATGCTGACATCGAGTTCCTTTGCCAATTGCTTGGTACTCAGGGTATCGCCATAGCTGAATCGGCCACCGATGATCGAATCACATAGATACTGATAGACTTGCTCCGCCAAACTCCGTTTATCGATTACGGCAACCTGTTCCTGCTTCATATGGCTCCCTGACACTTTCATCTTATCTTAAATCTATTATATCAGAATTTGAAACCGTTTTACAATGCACACGAAAGAGAGAGGATACCCAGTAATCCGGCACATTGTCAGGCTCGACTAGTACAAAGCTTCCAGGCTCCTTGAAAATTTCCTTCCTGCATTGAATCAGCATATTCTGCCATGGTAGAGTATGCTGATTCATTAATGAGGAACCCATGTATAAAAATGCCCTGATCGTCCTTATGCTCTTTTCTGTATTGTTCTTTTCCAGCTGCCAGAAGTCGGAAGGGACTTCCGAAAACGCCAGCCCCCCAACCCTGACCGTCGGTATGATGAGTGCCGTCGACGCCGCACCCTTCTATGTAGCGCTCGAAAAAGGCTATTTCAAGGATGCTGGTATCGATGTCGAGCTGATGCTCTTCACCAACGGCCAAAACCGCCAGACTGCCTTGCAGACCGGGCAGGTCGATGGGGCCATGACGGACCTCGTCGCCCTCATCACCCAGACAGCCAGCGACTTCAAGCTCATCGGTACGCTTTCAACCGACGGCGACTTCCCTCTGCTTGCAAAGCCGGGCCTTGAGGAGAAGCAGGCTGTTTCAGCTGGAACAATGGAGATCAGCGTGACCAACTACCTGGTCGACCAGTACTTGTCCAAAAACCATTCGGTCTCCAAGGTCTATATCAATGAAATCCCCGCTCGCCTTGAGGCGGTTGTCTCCGGTCAGCTGGACACCGGCATATTCCCCGAGCCCTTCGCCTCCATCGGGGCCCTCAGGGGCTTGGAGAAGCTTTTCTTTGCAGGTATTCCGTCCGAAAGCCTGAACCTCATCGCCTTCACTGAGAAAGCAATCCAAGAGAAAGCGCAGGCGCTCAACCTTTTCCATAAAGCGTATGCAAAGGCGGTGAAGGCCATCAAGGCGGACGAGAATCTTGCACGTGATGTCCTGTTGAAATACATTCCCAACCTTCCCTCTGAAATCCGAGATTCAATTCACCTGCCGGCCTACCAGGACCCCAGGCTCCCCAGCACTGCTTTCATGCAGGAAATCATGGACTGGACGGCTTCGGTTACCGGTGCATCCTACCAATTCGCTCCTACCGCCATGATCGACTCCCGCTTCATAGAGGGCCTTTGATGCTGAGCATTCAACATGCCGAGCTGTGCTATGACACCAAGGTCGCGTTCTCCAACTTCTCGTTGGAAGTACAAGAAGGCGATATGGTGAGCATCATCGGCAAGAGCGGATGTGGAAAGACCAGCCTGCTGTATGCCGTTGCAGGCCTGCTTCCTCTTTACAAGGGAACCATTGCAGCAGAGGGTGAGTGTTCGATTATGTTTCAGCAGGACCGTCTCCTTCCGTACAAGCGGGTGTTGGACAATGTATTGCTGGGCCTTCCTAAAAAGATGGAAGACGAGGCGCAGGCGTTGCTCTCCTTGGTGGG
>Ga0228535_1001509_pt1 | contig 34313 bp, 28 predicted proteins | sample SJ1metagenome_FD_168457 | JGI IMG/M metagenome (GOLD analysis project Ga0228535, IMG submission 168457) | Enriched culture of PCE-dechlorinating microbial communities from Ithaca, New York, USA - SJ1 | ecosystem: Engineered > Modeled > Simulated communities (microbial... > Unclassified | place...
AGCCATCTTTATAAGAAAGGCGGCATCCTGAGGTAATGTGTTCAAACACGATTCCTTCCGGCCAGGTTGATTTCTCGTCCCGGTTGAGGCGGATATCGATCATTCGAAATAACCTCCCAAAGAACATCCCTGGATCATCATCGACCCTGGTTGGATCCATAATGACTTTCCAAACGTAACCTCGAAGTTCAACGGGGTTCTTTTTATCTTGAGCAATAAAAAAATCTAAGTCTTTACCTGGCATCTTGAATGACTCTCCGAACCTTATAAAATAAGCCGGCAAACAGGTGCGCAAATAGACGGGCAGGGGAAAAGGATTAGTCCTTACCTTATGCAGGCTTAATGAGATTGTGGAACACCCATGACTGGGGAATCAACAACTAATAGTACGATGCACGATTATTGAATCAGGGAGGACGCATCCCCCATGAGAAAATAGATTTGAATAAATTGAATTGGAAAGAGGAATGAAGAAAAGCAAGAAAAAGTACTTGACGAACCCACGTTAAACAGATACTATACGAACATCGATTAGCTACCGCAGCGTGCCCGGCAAGCGTGGACCAGAGTTCGTCAGGTCGGCTGATTTGCAGAGCCCGCCGTACAATTGGCACGGATTCAGGATTTTGACTCATAACCCGGAGGTCAGTGGTTCGAATCCACTCCCCGCTACTAAAGTCAAACCAGAGTCCTGTCCCCTTCGGGGATGCTTCGCGAGGCTCTGGTTTTTCGTTGCCCAAAGGGCCGCAGACGCGAGCCCGGCACACAGCGGTAGACATTTTTCCAAAAATGGAGGAATTTCTTACACGACTGTGCGCCTTTGGCGTGAACCGCAGTTCGCCGGGTACGTCAAAATCCAAAGTTTCACTTTCCTTAGCCAAAGCCATCGACGGCTTCCTAAAATTCAAAACAGCAGAGGGATTAAGCCAACGCACAATTACCTCCTATGAGTTCACTCTTGGTCATTGGTTGAATTACATCGGAGATCAAGAGGTGTCGGGAATTCAATCTTCCGACCTGACCGGCTACATGGCCTGGTTGCGAACCGAGTATAAACCGCGACGTTGGAACGGTAGCTCCGAACCGCTGTCGGCCAAATCCATCCGAAATGTGTGGGTAACCTTTCGATCCTTTTTCGGATGGCTGCAGGTGGAGTTCAAGTTCCCCAATCCCGCAAAAGAAATCACAGCGCCTAAGTTTCAAAAGCATCCCGTTGAAACATTTACAAAAGAGGATGTGGAAAAAATTCTCAAGGCTTGCGTTTACTCGCGGGAATCGCAGACTGAAGAAAGGAAAAAGTTTGTGATGCGCCGGCCGAGTTCCAACCGTGACCAGGCGATTGTATTGATGTTGCTGGACACTGGATTGCGTGCGACCGAATTGTGTTCGTTGATCATCAACGATGTCGATCTCAAGACTGGAAAGGTCACTATTCGCCACGGAGTGGCTGGTGGCGCGAAAGGTGGCAAAGGTCGTACCGTTTACCTGGGCAAAGTCGCTCGAAAATCGGTCTGGCGTTATCTTGCCAGCCGAGAAGATGGGGACGATCCCGACGCCCCCCTCTTCATCAGCCATGCGGATCGAGCTTTCAACAAGGACAGTTTGCGAGTCTTGATCAATCGGTTGGGAGACCGGGCAGAAATCAAGAAAGCTTATCCTCATAAATTCAGGCATACCTTCGCCATCACCTATCTGCGCTCCGGAGGGGATGTTTTTACCCTCCAATCGCTTCTGGGTCATGGATCGCTTGATATGGTACGCCACTATGCCCAGATAGCTGAAGTGGATGTGGAGCAAGCGCATCGCAAAGCCAGTCCTGCCGATAACATGCGTCTGTAACCAGGAAGTCTTCATTGAGCCAACTTTCCTGCGATAAACATCAATGCTTTTTTCTGGCTTTCTCGATCAAGTTTATTAAGGAAGACCTCAAGCTCATCACCCGGCGTGGACATCGCCTTCCCTGACAGACCTGCAATACGATCTTGAACATCAGAAGAAAGCATAGGAGCGTAAGTACTGTCAGTGATCTCGATACTCTCGTGCATCAGATTCATGGAAACCGCTTTGTAATCCGCCATGGTCTGAGCATGAAGTAACCCGTAGACGGCGTGTCCATGCCGGAATTTGTGAGGTGATTTGAAATCAAGGTTTGCAATGGAAAACAACAATTCCAGACGTTTTTGAAGCGCTTGAGAACGCGTCTTTCCAGGTTCATCCTGGGAAAGAAACTGATCTCCCCATGAATGTGCAATGGGTGCGTACCAGGGACTTGAGCCCGGGAGTGACTTTCGAACGAAAGTATCCCACCGGCAGACCGGCGCAAGCACTTCAGGAATGTTCAATAGGAAAGTAGTTGCCTTCTTTCCATTCTTGGTATGAACACCAAGTTCTGGCCATTGGCGAAGTCTCAAGTTTTCAAGATCAACAGCCTCGATAGGTAATGTGGTAAATGCACTGGCACGCATACCGGATAGGAAGAGCATGGCAGCAGCTGCTTTATCACGGAGTAAGGCCAGGCTTTCTTCGGGAACAGGGGTAGTGATTAATTTCTGGATTTCATCCAGAGAAACAAAAACATGCTCAGAAGAAATTTGTGGTAAGCGTGGTCTCCGTAGAGTATCAATCCATGAAACAGGAAGGTTGTTCATTTCGCGGGGATATGTAACCTTCGCCCAACGAAAAAAGCGTTTGCTTGAGTCAATGATCTTCTTTTGGGATGCACTGGCCAGGGTTCCTTTTCCTTCCTTACCAGGTAATGAAGCCAGATAGGACGGGAGGGTCGGGCGAATCATCTGCACCTGGCGGAAATTCTGATCATCCGCCCATAGCAGTAGATGACGCAAATAGAAGCGATAGCGTTCAACAGAGGCTTGGTTCAACTGTAGAACTTCCTCGAGCTACTTGAGATGTTCTTTAACTTTAAGATAGTTCTGGCGTTCGATCAGGATGAGATCCACGATTGATAACGGCTCCACAGTTTGCTCAGGTGCCTTTGATTAAGACAAGGTTTCCCTTGATTGGTTGAATCTGAGGAGAAAGCAATTTGGATACCTGGTTACAACGCAAACAATAGGCTTCATCTTCGTTTAGCTTATTTGTCGCTTTGGGTTTACGTTGGTTGTTGACCCATCTGGCAAACTCTTCCCCGTTGATCCAAATCCGGTTGCGGTTATCTCTTTGGTGGGGAACATCAATCTGCAACCAATCCCGCAATGTGCTTTCAGCAATATCCAGCTCTTCACATATTTCACGCAGGGTATACAACATCGGCAATAACCCTGGTGCTTTGATGACGTTATGAGGTAATTTAGTCCGGTGAATTCTGACTTCCATCCAACGATGCTCCTAATTTCATAAATCATACACAGTTCACAATTGAGTCAACCGTAAACAAGCGTATTTCTTCATTCTTAGATTTGGCTTCAATGTCAGCAGTAAAGCCATTACGAGAAAATAGGGCGAATTGAACTTTAATATCTTCATGATCCTTCATCAAGATTTCCGCTTTTTGCTTGAGATCATCCAAAACACTGGCGCCAACCGGATGAACGGTCCATTTACACTCCCCCACCAAGGCAATCTTTTCTGAAAGGTTTATCGCGAGAACATCAATCTCAGCATCCCGATTCCACCATCCTCCAATCCGCTCAGGGAAAAAGTCCAATTCACCTGCCTGCGCCAGACGACCGGTGAACGTAATTGCAGCTTCCTCAAAAGCAGTGGCGACAAAATGATCCAAATCTGGTTTGATCCGCTGCTGAAGGATCGCATCCGCCAACCCAAGGTCAAGACTGCTTTGATTGGGATGAACATAGCGAAACCAGAAACGCAGGAAATGGTCGTCAATCTGGTAAATGCCCTTTTTACTCTTTTCCGGTTGCGTTTCGGTGGCCGGCACACGCCGGGTAATTAATCGCATTTGCTGAAGAATATCCAGATAACGGGCAACGGTCGTTACATCTCCGATGCCAGCACCCTGTGCAATCTCGTTCAAACGCGTTCGGCCTTGTGCGATGGCCCTCAAAATAGAAAAATAATTACGCGGTTCTCTTAATTCTTCCATAAGGAGTAAACGTGGTTCGTTGAACAACGTGCCGCTTTGGGCATCCAAAATATACTGCCGAATATTGGAAAAAACATCCTGACTGCCCTGGAACGTGCGCAAATAATACGGTATTCCGCCAACAACAGCCCAGGTGATGAATTTTTCTTCGGCAGAATAGTCTGGAAAAAACAGCGCAGAGGAAGCCAGGTCCATAGGCCGCAGGAGAGTGCTTGCTGTTCTCCGTCCATACAGCGGAGCCTGATAACCGAGCACTTCTGTTTCCATCATGCCAATGTATGAACCACACAACACCAGCATGATCTGTGAATTTTTGAGTGTTTCGTCCCACACTTTTTGCAGAATGGATGGAATGGCTTTGTTTCCGCTGATTAAATAAGTAAACTCATCCAGAACGATGATCGGTTTGGGTTGCGAGGGGAGTTCGGACAGCGCACGCAAGGCCGCTTCCCAGGAGGGGAACGTAAATCCTGAGGGAGCGTCTGCATGGGTGAAACCGTACACCTGTTGAGAGAATGTAGCCAATTGCTCTGAATCACTACTTAATGTGGCAATAAAAAAGACATGCGGTTTATCTGCGCAAAATGCACGCAACAATTCCGTTTTTCCAACTCGGCGGTGACCGTATAATACGAAAAGCTCTGCCTGATTTGATCGATAGCGTTGCTCCAACAATTCTAATTCAGTCTTTCGGTCAATAAACATGGTTTCCTCCACGCGAAGGTAATTAAATACTAATCACAATTATTATAATCGTGATTAGTATAATAATCAGTTTTTCCAATTCTCTTTTTCGCTAAGGGTATTAGGGAACCACTACATCAAAACTTATGAGATAAGACGACAACTTCATATTTAGCATTCGCCCCACAAAAAACTATTTGCATTTCCACTTGTTTTTTTAGGTTGGTTTATTTGTAGTGACAGGACTTTAACCTGCATGGCTTATGATGTCTTTCAACCTCCAAGGTCGGTATTCTCTGACTTCGACGCTCATATTGATATGTTTGGGACCGACATTGGAACCTTCTGGAGGTGTGGGAACATTATGAATATGGCCATGAAGGTTGATCCATCCATCGTCGAGGGGGACGATCGGGCGATGCGAAAAAACCAGGTTTATTTGGGGTTCCAATACTATCTGAAATGAATTTTTGATCAGAGACACGCCATGTGCTTCACAAAAGGTTTGACTCAGGCGATCATGATTGCCTTGAATCAGAATCAATCTGCCATTTAACGTACCGATTAACCATTCAAAATTGCTTTTCTTGCCCAAAGCAAAATCACCCAAGTGAAGGACTGTGTCCTCTGGTGAGATTAAATCATTCCAGTTCTTGATAATCAATTCTTGCCAGTGTTCTGGGCGATTGCAGTATTTTCCAATATTTTCACGCCGAAGGCGCACAGGCGTGTGAAAGAAATGGGTATCGAAAATGATCCATGGTTCTGGTGTAATTTCGAATAGATTGTCTGCGAGGGGAATCCTTCCATTATTCGCATGCAGGTAGCGAATATAACTCTTCAAAAGTCATACCAAATCGATCGACGAAATATTGCTGCATTAGCTCGATGGAATGTGTATACACATCCGATATTCCGGGATCATTGTAGGCTTTGAGGAAGTAATCCTGTACGGTGATCGCATTGTCGCTGGACCAATCGTCAACAAATTGGTTTGTATCAACGTAATACTCGAATCTGGCACCACCTCCAAAATTATCATCTCCTCCAACATCAAATTTCTTTTCAGCGAAGTTATAGGTGATCACAATGCGATAATCGTCACTGAGAGGCGTAAAAAATCGAACGTCGTATTCCTTCTCACCCCATTCCGGGCGGTGAATTTCGATGTTATAGTTTCCCTCTCCTCTTTGCTCATAAAGACAGACGGCATTTGCCTTATCCGGGAAGAAGCCCAGGCTCTTGAGTGTCGGAGGTTCAAAAGGCAGGGCATACAGTGCGGCTGCGGTCATGTGGAAGGTTTTCTTGATAGAATCATTATAAAAGCGGATAGGGGCAAGCAGCGCATCTTCCCCGTCCATGACATCCAATGCTGCGCGAATCATTTGCTCCGCATTTGGGCGATCTTCTGGACTAATGCTGAAGCTGCTGTCGACCGGGTCATATATGTAGTTCACTAGTAATTGGCCGTCTTTATCCATTTGGCAAACATAGACCTTGTGGCTGCCATAATATCCAATCGATGCATTATATTCACCATTCAAGTACATGGACATGCGAACTATATTTAGATTATCCTCCCTGGATGGCGTGCCCCAGGCTTCATGGTTGATGGTGAAAGAAGCATCTTCACTATCAAAATTCGCTTCGTGATTGTTATTATCCATGCTGAATCCAAGATCCACCAGCGTGGAAGGGATATTGAAATCTTTCTTTGCGAGGGCAGGGTAGATGTTCTCGAGGGGTGAAAGGTCTTCTGCAGGGGTATTGGCCAGGTAAAGGGTATTCAGATTGGTTAGGCCAGATAGCGGGGTGAGGTCGGTGATGGTGGAATTGTCGAGCAGGAGTATCTGCAAATTAACTAAGCTGGCAAGCGCATTGTAATCCTGCGCCTGGCTGTTGGAGAGAATCAAGACCTTGAGGTTAGTCAGCTCGGCAAGCGGGGAAACATCGCTGACCGGGTTGTTAGCCAATGAAAGGTAAGTGAGTTTGGTTAACCCCTGAATAACGGAAATGTCAGTGATCGCCTGATCAGACAGGTCGAGGCTTTCGAGGTTTGTAAAGGCTTCCAACCCGCCAAGATCGTGGATACGTGTGCCCTGCGGGAGGTATTGCGACCATGCGTTGCTGAAATCCATGCGCGTGACCGCTTGGGCTTCTGTCTGTGTGATATCACTCTCTGGTTTGCCCATCGCCCCGCGCACCATCGCCTCAAGCGCCGGGTCAGCAAATGCTACGATGGCGGGTACCTGTGAAGCCTCTATCGTTGGAGTTATTGTCGTTGCAGGTGTGCCACAAGCCACAAGTCCTATTGTCAGCAAAGCAGCCAGTATTATGATATGTATTTTTTTCAATGGAATAACTCCTTTTTATGAATCGAGCGGAATTATGGAAACGAGGTGTCTTTTTTGTTCATGTACTCAATTGCCAAAACCTCTTAAACCCCCATTCATATTTTACTCGATACACCTGATCATATTCCGTAGCACGATGCGGAATTGGTCACTTATTAATTATCCAGTGCTTCATTTCAATTCCCCCAATTTTTCTAAAAAGATTCTTCCGAAGACGAGCCTTCAAAAAATCGAGAGATGGGTTCAGAATAGAATTGGCTCGATAGCCTCAATTCAGTCTTTTGGTCAATAAACATGGTTCACTTCATGAGAAGGTAGCCACCACATTATACTAATCACAATTATTATAATCATGATTAGTATAATGCGCAAAGAAAAAATATGGTGTCTTTAATGCGATTTGGATTTGGGACCGTCTATAAAGATACTATTGACCGGATATCCAATCAGGTTAAGCAAGAGCTAAAAATATGACACCGAGGGGCCTCTTTGTGTTGTGTTCCCAATCAGGTTTCGCGCATCCCCTGATTAAAAATTTTGAAACCAGTGACACAATTTTATTTTTTGGAGATTTTACTGAGAATAAATAATGCCAAGCCAATCTGACATCATTCAATTGGTATTCTCTGGCTGAATTTGCATAACAAACATCAACCTAGCACGGGAGTAATGGATTAAAGATCTCCTCGCTTCCCGAGAAAAACTGTAGCCCTCGTACTACAACGTACCCACTTGAACCAGCTTTAAGATCCAACTTCAAATACTGTGCCTTAGTAAATGTGAAATTTACACGCTCGTCAACCGAACGAAGGCGCGACTCTTTAACTAAGGAATATTCTCCCCCTTTCGTGCGAGTAGAAATTCTCACTGTTTCAGCCGCGTGGTACTTCCCGCTGTGTTGTGTGTGAATCACAATGCCAGTTAGCTCGACTGTGAACGGGAAAAGCAGTTCAAGCGAAACCCAACCAGTTGCACTCTTTTCTGAATGCCACATCCTAACCGCGTCATAGCTCACCTGTCCGGTATTCAGGCTGGGTTTAATGATATTTTGAACCACATTGGCTGCCTTACTGGAAAACGCCTCTCCCGAAGTAGTCCTCACAACAATTCCTGTTGGCTGCCCAATGATCTCCATTCGTCGGATAATCCTAATTTCACTATGAAGGTTATATCCGGAAGGGACGTTTTTCTTTCTATCGAAGGCAAGTGTCGGAAACACGCGCCGATTCAACGCCAACCCGCGGATGTCTTCGGGTATGAACTCTCCAGGCGTCTGACTTGGGTTGAAGTCTTTGGTGTGGTGAGAAAGATTGTAGGACATAATAGACGAACTGGTTTTCATGTCGTAACCATATGCGTCTACATGCGGTAAACCGAAAGCATGACCCAACTCGTGCTGAACGGTGGATTGAAAATTTGGAATTTTATCCAGCGCATAAGAAGACACCAGAACGATTCCCCCACCTGTATTGAATCCGCCATTAAATGGTGAACCGCATCCCCCAGGAAAATCTTCTTGGTGGTTGACCACCACTGTGAAGAAGATCAGAGGACAGGAGAAGCGGTTGAATCCTGTGAAGTTTAACAACTCACCAGCAATGTGGTTCGCTTGACTCGATAATCCCTGATAAAACGTTAGATTATAAGGTGAATCGTAAATTAGTGCATCCTTCTCTTTGAGCATAAAAGTGTTACGATTTCCTAATAGTTGGGAATACCGCTCACGTGCCCATCGTAAATGTCTTACCAGTCTTTGCATCTGATCTTCAGAGGGACGACGTTCTCCCCGTGGGACGACAAAACAGGGTTGCACGGAAAGGGTTTTAGGTAATACAACTTGAAACAAGAAATCATGAAGTGTTAAGATCTCCCCGTTATATCGTCCTTCCACTTTACGATCTGGGTATTGTGTCTGATTCCATAACAAATTGCCGATGGCTTGTTCGCGCGACCAGGTGGGTTCGTGTCCCACTTGTTTTCCATCCCAATATAATTCGTAACCCTTTCCGTCAATATTTGCTTTTGACTCCTCGATCTGGTTTGAATATTTCCGGACCAGGGGAGTACCGCAATATTCACAGGCAATCACATCTCGATTTCCTGTTACATCTAGATTTGCACCACATTTAGGGCACTGAGCAACGGTTAGATCTAATGAAAAGTTGGGTTGGGTTAAGGTCATTATTCCTCATTGCGACTTCATTTATTATTTCACAGGATCATCATAAAACGATTTTACAACCATGCTTATTATAAGTAAAAAAGTAAGCATGGCTGTAAAAATCACTTGATTATTTCAATTCCCCTAATTTTTCTGCTTTTCTTGGGATATATAAACCAAGGATTCCCCCCTTGATTAATTGGATAATATGGATATAATTTATATACTATAAATTTTATAGTAAGGAGTGTAATGAAAAACTCTTGTCCAATTTCTAAAGCTGCGGATTTCCTTGGATCCAAATGGACGCTCGAATTAATTTATCACCTCCAGGAGCGGCGTCGATTTTGTGAACTTCAGGAGATAATGAATGGTTTAAATCCTGCCACGTTGGCTCAGAGGCTTATAAGGTTGGAAAGGGAACAGATCATCCAGCGGGAAGTTATTCCAGACAGCCACCCTCACGTGGAATACTATTTGACAATCAAAGGAAAAGATCTATTGTCTGTGTACCGTGAGCTGACCAAATGGGTTTCACGCTGGTATCTTGAGGAGGTTTATTGATTAGAATGCAAATCATTAATTTAAAAAAACTCGGAATCGAGAATTCTGGAAACTATTGTGACCCCATTACTGGGGAATGTTATTCAGATATACACAAGGAGAATCGAATGGCTACTAAAATTGATCCTGTTTGCAAAATGGATGTTGAAGTTGAAACTGCGAAGTATATAAGCGAGTACAAGGGCGAAACGTATTACTTTTGCTCTGCAGGCTGCCAGCGGGAATTTGAAGAAAATCCAGCCAATTATGTACATGATACTGTTAATGAATAATTGGTAAGAAATTCATATCACCAAGGAATTTTAACTCTAATGAACTCCCCTGCAATTTCTCCAATCTTTGGGATTAATATCGATCCCTCGACCACAGCCTTGGTTACCGCTCAAAACCTTTCCCGGCTTGCAGATATGAGCAATGTCGACCTATTGACAATTCAAGATCATCCATATAATCCCGACTTCCTGGATACCTGGACCTTGCTGACCACACTGGCCTCACGCACGGAGCGCGTACACTTAATGACGAATGTGCTGAATACTCCCTTGCGGCCGCCAGCAATGATGGCTAAAATGGCAGCCACACTGGATGTAATTAGCGCCGGAAGGTTAGAACTTGGTTTAGGCGCAGGAGGATACGAGGAAGGAATGCAAGCCTGGGATGGAACCGTTGGCGATACGCCGGGTGAAAGATACCAGGTTTTTTCTGAATATCTGACCATTTTGCGGGGAATGCTCGAGAATGCCACGCGCGAGTTTTCATTCCATGGGAAATTCCATCAGGTAAAACAGGTTGTAAACGGACCAGCCCCTGCCCACAGAATTCCTCTATGGATTGGGGCTGGCAAACCGCGCATGCTGCGCCTGGCAGGCAGTAAGGGAGAAGGCTGGATAATTGGCACCATCTACATCTTGCCAGACCAGTTGGATACGGTAAACAGCCTGCTGGATGAAGGTGCAGTCATGTCCGGCCGAAAGCCCGAAGATATTCACAGGGGTTACAATTTGTTTGGCGTAATCCAAACCAATCCTTCAGAACGGTTCTCATTTCACCGTCCAGGCATTCTCCAGGGATCGGTCTCAGAATGGGTAGAAACCATTCTGCATTATCATCAGCGCTACCGCCATGATACTTTCATCTTCTGGCCGGTGGCGGGAGATGCTGAAAAGCAGGCAAAGATTTTTCTTGACGAGATTATGCCCGAGGTGCGCCGCTCAATTCGCGACACCTCCAATAGTTGAAAATCTGGAACAGGATTTACGGGTTGAAAACCAGTAAGAAAATGATGGAATTCTTCAATTAAAAATGGAGCTTAAAACATAAAATGGAAACCTTAAAGCTTACAATTTACTCTGATTATGTCTGCCCGTGGTGCTATGTCGGGCAGGGTGCTGTGGAAAAACTGGAGCAAAATTACGTGCTCGATATCACCTGGCGTCCTTATTACCTTCGCCCGGATACTCCTCCGGAAGGAATGGAATTGCCGCCTCACGTTAAAGCTCATATGGCCCAAACAAATTCAAAGCTTAAACAAATGGCAGATTCCGCGGGCCTGCCAATGGTTTTTCCAGATCGTTTACCTAATACCCGGCTGGCGCACGAAGCCACCGAATATGCGCATCAAAAAGGGAAAGAGCTGGAGTTTCACCGTGCCGTCTTTGACCGCTATTATGGCCGCGGCGAAGATATCAGCCAATGGAGCGTTTTAAAGGCGGTGGCATCAGAAATCGGGTTGGATGGCGCGGACATGCAGCGCGAGGTAGAAAGTGGTAAATTCAGCGAAGTTGTTCGCGCTCATTTGGAAGAGGCGCACGAACTTGGGATTGACGCAGTTCCCACCTATATTCTTAATAACGAATATGCTGTTGTGGGGGCACAGCCGTATGAACACTTTGTCGCGAATCTGGAAGAAATCGAACGAGAGACGGGTGTTCAATTTCAGCGGCAACAGTGATTTTAAACGGTAGTATATATTAAGACAAATCGATTTTTAAGAGAAGAGTGTTTATGTCTGAGCAAAATCTAAACAATCAAGCTGCACAAATTGTGTATTTCTCGCATGGAGGCGGTCCATTGCCTATTCTGGGCGATCCCGGGCACAAAGCGATGGTGGAATTTATGAAGAAATTGCCATCGCAATTGCGCCGCCCTGATTCTATCCTCGTTATCAGCGCTCACTGGGAGGAACGGCAGCCGACCATGTTGGGAGCTGAGAAGCCAACTCTTTTTTATGACTATTATGGCTTCCCGGATGAAGCTTATGAAATCACCTATCCGGCACCCGGTGATCTAAAACTGGTAGGATGGGTCAAGGAAATGCTGCAAGAAAACAATCTTCCAACAAGGATTGATAATGAAAGAGGATATGACCACGGAGTGTTCATCCCCCTGAAGTTGATGTATCCCGAGGCGGATATCCCTGTTGCCCAGCTTTCTCTGGTTCGAGGCCTTAACCCTGCAGCCCATATTGCTTTAGGGAATGCACTGCGCGGATTACTTTCGGAAAACGTGCTGGTCATTGGCTCCGGATTTTCATTCCATAACCAGAATGCCTTTTTTGGAAGACAAAGTGGGGGTGCCGATGCACGGAATGAAGCATTCCAAAACTGGCTGGTCGAAACCATTACCAGTCCACTTACCCAGGCTGAAAGAGAGCAGCGCCTGATTCAATGGGAAATGGCTCCGAACGCCCGTTACTGCCATCCCCGCGAAGAGCATTTACTGCCCGTCCATGTTTGCCAGGGAATGGCCAATGAAGGAGGTAAAGTAATTTTTGATGATGAAATTCTGGGAAAGCGAGGAGTTGCTTTCCTGTGGGATTAAGGATTTAACGATACTGATTTGAACTCTTTCTCCCTGTTATTCCCCCAGTATTGGTCAAAAAGAAAAACAGGGAGAAAAGGGAATACCGAGGCAACACGATCAAACGAAGTGATTGCGGCTCAGACGGTTTTACTTCCGTTCCATTTGACCTTCAAAAGGTATACCATTCTTTTCTGAATGAATCAGGACAAGTGGAGCCAGGGTTTATCAGACTGAAAAATGCTGCCTGAATGTTCCGAATAGGATAAAAATATATTGTCAAAAATAGTTATTGATTTCTATCACGATGTTCTTTGCGTATGGTGCTTTTTAACTTCGGCGAGGCTGCGGCGAATTAGTCTGGATTTTCCTCAAATTGAAATCAATCATCACGCATTCGCCCTGGCAAAGGATATAAATTCAATTTCTCAGATGTTTGGGGATGTCGCCAATGGTAAGAAGGAGATCCTTCAGCATTGGTCCGCAGCTGCTGCTCATCCAGATGGTGAAAAGATCAATGTGAGCCTGATGCGTACGCGCGAGTTCCCCTATCCGTATTCAATGCCGGGTCTGTTGGCGTGTAAGGCGGCTCAGTTCCAGGGGGGAATGCTCGCCCATTGGAATATGTTTGACCGCGTACAGCGAGCTCATGCTGTAGAAGCAAACAATATTGTCGATTCGAAAATATTGATGGAATGCGCCGTCGATATCGGGTTGGACCCCATCCGTTGGGAAGTTGATTTTAAGAGCCCAGCTGTGAGGCAGGCGATTGAATCAGATCTAGAAGAGGCGCGCCAGCTTGGAGTTAACGCAGTACCCACCCTGATTTTCAATAAGCACTGGGTGTTACCCGGAGCGGTCCCCGAAACCGCATTGCGGGAGGTGATAGAGAACCTGCTCGCTGACCGCGACCCATCCGCCGCATAATGGAGCTTTCATGGGGTGGTTAAGTAAATACGGCGCAATGTGCTTGTGAAACTATCGGGTAACCATCCCCTAAAATAGTACCAACCAAAAGTGGAATCTTTTAAAGGCTAGTTTTAACTTTTTTTCTCCAACAGAGTAACATAATTCAATGAAGAGGGTTTATTCATTTATACTATTCTGGAGGTGTAGGTTGAAGTCAAATTCTTCGCCAGTTGAATTATTTAATTCTTTTAAAATTGCTAATTTAAAATGGGAATCTTCAGAAACACCGGATCTATTAACGCGAGAGACATTGTTATCGAATTTATCAAATCTTGAAAGCTCCTTTTTCTTGCTTCAAAAAGATGGTGAGTTCTTCAGTTCAAATAAAGGAATTATCTCGCCGCAACTAAAGAATCCTTATCAAGTTATTTGCTCATGCGCCGATTTTACTCCGTCGGATCTTGGTGATCCTTCATTTCTCAGTTTGTACGGTACAAAATATGCTCTTTATGCCGGTTCCATGGCAAACGGCATTTCATCAGAAGACCTAGTGATTTCCATGGGGAAAGCCGGTTTTATGGGTTCCTTTGGAGCTGGTGGCTGTCTGCCTGACCGGATCGAGAAAGCGATCGAACGAATCCAGAAAGAACTGGCAGGTAAGCCTTTCCTGTTCAATCTGATCAATAGTCCTTTCGAACCGGCGCTGGAAACAAGAACCGCAGAGTTGTACATCAAGCGCGGAATCACAGCCATTGAAGCTTCGGCGTATTTAACGTTGACTTCGAACCTTGTCTGGTATCGCCTGGTTGGGCTGTCAAGTTTACCAGATGGGAACATCCAAATCAAGAACAGACTCATTGCAAAGGTATCACGCAAGGAGGTTGCAAGAAAATTCCTGGAACCCGCCGACCAAAACATCGTCAGCCAGCTATTTTCCGAGGGAAAGATCACGGAAGAACAGGCTACCCTTTCGCAGCTTGTTCCCATGGCAGATGATGTAACCGTTGAAGCTGACTCGGGCGGGCACACAGATAACCGCCCGTTGGTGAGCATCCTGCCGGCCATCATTCAATTAAGAGACGCCACCCAAGAAAAATACCATTTCACCCGGCCTACTCGTGTAGGTGCCGCTGGTGGAATTGCCACACCCGCCTCGGCCCTGGCTGCCTTCATGATGGGCGCCGCTTACGTGACCACAGGTTCGATCAACCAGAGTTGCATCGAGTCAGGCGCCTCGGCACACAGCAAGAAATTGCTTTCACAAATGGAAATGACGGACGTTGCCATGGCTCCGGCAAGCGACATGTTTGAAATGGGAGTCAAGGTTCAAGTCCTCAAGCGCGGCACTATGTTCGCGATGCGTGGTCAGAAACTATATGAAGTCTATCAAAAATACGAATCCATTGACGAGATTCCAGAACAGGAACGAGATAAATTAGAGACCACCATCTTCAAACAAAGTCTGGATTCAGTTTGGAATGAGTGTGAAAAGTTTTTCAACGCGCGAGATCCAAAACAAATCGAACGTGCCATGCAAAAACCTAAAGACAAGATGGCACTTATTTTCCGCTGGTACCTGGGCCTCTCATCGCGCTGGTCAAGCATCGGTGAAAAAGGGCGTGAAATGGATTACCAGATCTGGTGCGGTCCATCCATGGGAGCTTTTAATGATTGGGTAAAGGGAACCTATCTTGAAAAGCCTGAGAATCGGTTTGTGGCAGACATCTCGATGCATTTATTAAGGGGAACCGCGTTCTTAATGCGTATCAGGATGCTTGAAGCCCAGGGGGTGCGTTTTGGTAACGCAATTGGCCGCTACATTCCTGATAAACAACTGGTTTAGGGTTTGGTCTGAACAAAATAAACTGGTTCCTGACCCATAACACAAGTTGTCAGAACAAAATCAATTTCCCTGCGCCAGAATAGACGCAGGTTTTCTTTATTATCAGCACTGGATGCGTACCCCAGAGCAAGCCACCCATCAGTCAAAGGTTCATGATCTTTGAGATGAATATTGATCTTTCGTGTGTCTACCTTTAATCCAAGCATCAACGCCTTTAGCACTGCTTCTTTTGCGCTCCAGATCAGCGTGGCAAGTAATGGTTGATCTTCGGGTGGAGAAAGTAATATTTGATCGATCTCCTCTTGGGTAAAGAAATCCTGAACAAATTCCTGCGGTCTTTTCTCGATCCGCTCCAGATCGATGCCCAAATCTTCCTGTTCACATGAATAAGCATTGAATATATAACCATTGGAATGGCTAAGCGAAATTCTGTCGCCAATACGAGTTTCATTATTGGCAAGCAAGAATGGCGCACCATTCTCGGCTTTTAGTATCTGGATCTGGGAAGGTTCTAATTCTGAAAGTTCCGGCTGCACGGAAAGGATCAAGCGCTTTAGAGCTATTCGTCCAGCCAGCCATTCGCTGCGCCGTTTTTCAAAGCGCAAGGTACCAAGATACTCTTGTTCACGGTCACCTAATATTGAAAGAACCTCACCGCTGATCTCTTTGGTGAGTTCTTCCTGTATTGCTGAAAATGACCAAAATATTGACATTATCAGTTTCTCCCCGAAGGTTTTTATCCTCCGGGGAGATTTCCATTCCAGAATATTACTGATTGCCGGTATTTACCAATTTTTTGAGTGGCTCCACCAGATGTTCTTCAGCCGTATACGGCAACGCAGAAGTGTGATAATCTGTCAATTCAAGGAAGACGTTCCCCTTCGCATCCACGACACGGGCATCAAAAGAGTAGCCAGTTTCGATCGAATGGGGTTCAACTTCAGCATAGATAGCCACCCCGTTCAAAGGCTGCTTGAACAATTTGAGAGTTCCAATTGAATGAGGCAGAGCCAAAGTCCCGGTTGCACCGGCTTCGAATAAACCTGCGGTCTGGAAGCACATTTCGATCAGCAGCGGTGTGGCCTGCAAGGTCGGTTCATCCGCACCCACATTGACCAGCTTCTTGTTGAATTTGCCCAACAATATTCCGTGGTTTGCTTGAGCGGACTCAAGCACCTGGAACGAAGGTCCATGGAAGTAGAGATTGTAGATATCGACAGAAGACACGAGATTCTTTCCACTCCATTGTGGCGGATTCGTAACCTGCTGCATTTTGTGTTCTCCGGGCAGCAGAAAAACGTTGCCGGTGAAATGGAGCAGATGCTTAGTATCACCATTCCTGCGGGTGATATCCGATTCGAGGCTGGCTTCGACTTTGATGCCCTCACGGGTGCGAAACGCCGCAGCTTTCCATTGAATAGTGCGTGCCTTATTCCCGTAGAACTTGAATGGCGCAAGGAATTCTATGTTTTCCAGCCGATCCACATCAAACAGACCATCGTTCGAACCCAACACTGAAGCGATATGCCTGGCTGCCGTTGAAAAACCTTCGATGCCTATGACACCCGGCAATACTGGTATGCCATTGATCTTATGGTCATACAAATAAGATTCCTGGCCAGGGTCCAGTTCCGCTTCCAGGCGAATCCCCTGGTCAATGCTAAAACCGGTCAAATGGCTGAACATCTTGTGAATCGGTTCACCCGTCCGCAGGGTAGCATTAGCTATATCGACATCGACACCGCAATTATCTTTGCAGGAGGAATCGAGTACACCCAGCGAACCGGCAACCACCACCTCGCCCGAAAGGCCAAGTTCAAGGGCCTTTCTGACCATCGGCGCCGCGGAAGCGGATTTCAGCATATCGATCCCTGCCCTCTCCATCAACATGGGGATATTGCCTCTGCTTGCCATCCCCACCTCGCCCCAGGCGCCCCAATCGATCGATATGGCTTTCATACCATGGTAATGACCAGGCATCCATTCAGCGAATTTCGAAAGCATGTCATTTGCCGCGCTGTAGTCAACCTGCCCGGAATTTCCGAAACGGCCAGCCACGGATGAAAAGAAAACGATCGAACTGGGCAGCAGACCTGCTTTTTCCAATGCCCTAAAGGGCAGATAGAAACCGTCGGCTTTCACTGAAACTGTTTGCTCAACCTCATCGATGGTCTTGCTTTCGATCTTGCGGCTCTTTTCTACCCCGGCAGCGTGGATAAAACAGTCCACGCGTTTGGAGGCTTTTTTGATCTCATTGACCGCCTTTTCAACCGCTTTCGGGTTGGTCACATCACAGGGCAGGTAATTTGCTTTCGCCCCCAAATCCTGCATGGTCTGGAGCAGTTCGAGCATAGCTGCAGCTCTTTCTAGAGCCATGATCTTTTGATCCAGTTGTACGGGGGTGGCTTTTTCGCCTTTTTCCTGCGCCTGCTTCTGCAATTTCAGCCGGAAGGCGTTGCGGTCGGATTTCATCAACTGCAAATCAGCATCATCTTTTGATGGTAGTTGTGTCCGCCCAAGCAGATAGAAGGACCCGTGAGTCGCCCCGGCAAGGTCAAGCAATACCGGTGACGTGATCTCGCCAGTAGCGCCGCTCACTACAAAGACGCTCTCCTTTGAAAGAGTCAAGCCTTCCATACCCCCAGTGGTCATTTCTCTGAGAGCAACTGAGAACCGCGATTCACCTTCGTATCCGATCTCAGTTGTGACCGGATCCCGTAACGTTTCGTTGATCAGGATATCGGCTGCGGATGAACACTTCACACCGGATTTGAAATCGATGAGTTTGACCAGCTGTGTAGGGCGTTCACGGCGCAATGCCTTTATGAAACCGCTCAGCAAGCCGTCCTGCGGATTTTCACCGTCGATGAATCCCAGCAGTCCTCCCATCGAAGTTGCACAGATCAAGAATGCTGATTCCGGCAGTTTTTGTGCCAGTTCAAACAAAGGGTTCAATTTGTGGGTTCTGCCCCGAATCCAGGTGTCGGGAGTCGAAGCATCCCAATTAAACTTGCCATCCAACTCCGCCAGGTAGTACATTCCCACGAGTGAACCAGCTTTTGAAAGCTGCTCCAGTTTTTCTACAGCAGAAGCAGTATCTGTGAGGACTGGATTCGAATGGGTTGCCTTTACTTTCTTCAAAAGTTCTGCGCCAGCCTTTTTTGAATCTGTGACGATCAAAACATCTCGATTCGCCAAATCCACACCGGTTGTCGCGCATAGCTCAACCTTCGGAATCAACACCAGAGCCGGCACCCTGAAAGTAAGGTTGGTTGTTGATTCAACCCTGGATAGTTGTTCAACAGGTTTAGTAGCATCCGAAAATTCCGATTCTTTCGGTTTAATTAGAGTTGCGGAGCTACTCAATGAATCTTTTACAAAATCTACCACCTTGGCCAGAGTATTGTAGTCGGCCAGGATCAAATCTTCGCGGCGGGGAATCCCATAATGGGTTCGGATCGTAGCGAAAAGTTCGGCCTGCTTCACCGTATCGATGCCGAGATCGGCTTCAAGGTCAAGGTCCATATCCAGCATTTCGGCAGGATATCCGGTCTTCTCACTAACCTCAGCAACCACATATTGTTTGATGGCATCTATGTCCCCGGTTTCAGACAAAGCAGGTTCAGCGTTTTTTGTCTCAGCCTCTACTACATCAGATGATGCAGCGTCCTGAGCAAGCTTTGCAGATTCAGCGCCAATCTTAGTAGCGACAGCATTTTCCGTTCCCAGATTCTCTTCAACAAATCCGATCACTTTGGCCAGAGTGTTGTAATCTACGAGGATCAGGTCTTCGCGGCGCGGAATGCCGTAATGGGTGCGAATGGAGGCGAATAATTCAGCCTGCTTCACGGTATCAATACCGAGGTCGGCTTCCAAATCCAGGTCAAGGTCGAGCATCTCAACCGGGTAACCGGTTTTCTCGCTGACCTCAGCCAGGACATATTGCTTGATGGCTTGATTCTCTGATCCAGACTCAGCTTCCATAACCGGTGATGCAATTGGGGCTATCGATGCCATAGCTTCGACTTTCTCGGGAAGATCTGCTGCGGCTGTAATGGCCTCTGGCATACTAACCGCTTTCACGACGTTCGATGTCGCCCAAAGGGTTGGTAATTGACCATATTGCCAGTTGGCATGCATCGGCTCATGGGCAGGAACTCCCTGATCTTTGATGCGCAGTGTTCGCTTCACCAGTTCTGTTTCAGCACTCTCATAGCCGCTTACCGCTGCGAGCCATTGGGTGTATTTTGCACGGTCGATCCTCTCCCCTGTACCGGGAATGCGGTGCATCAGCGTCATGGCAATCTGAGAGCCAAACCCGGCTCCCAAACGCAGGGCATATTGAGGGTTGTAAGCACCTCCCTTCGAGAGGTTGAGATCACCCAACTCGGGATCTGGTTCGAAACCGTCCTGCACGAAGGCGATCGGAGGAACGATACCTGTTTCCAACGCTTTTGTAACCACGGCGTCTTCTATGCCCACGCCCATCGCATGGCCGGTGAAACCCTTGGTATTTGCAATGATCACCCGGTTGGCTGAATCGCCAAAGGTGTGGCGCAGGGCATGGATCTCAGCGCTGGCGCTTCCACCGCGGGCGGGAGTATAAGTTTCATGCGACATGAAAACTGTTTCAGCCGCGATTGTGTGGCGATCGATACCAAAGCGTCTTTCTGCCGTTTGCATCAGGAGGTCCATCACCTCGCTCACGTGATTGACATCCAAACGCGTGCCATGGAAGGCACTGTTGGCGGTATGGGTGGCCAGGATCTCGGCGATGCCGCGGACACCACGTTCACGGGCCGCGTCTTCACTTTCGATCACCAAGGCAGCGGCGCCCATGCCAATGACCAGACCGTTGCGGCGTTTGTCAAACGGGATCGCCGCCATACGTAATTCTCCTTCGGTCGTGGCTGCTCCACTGGCAAACAGACTGGATCCGATCCATGCCAGGGAATTTTCATTCGCTACATCATCCCCAGCCACGATCACCACACGGCGGCAGCGACCGGTGCGGATCCAATCTTCGGCGATCGAAACCGCATGTGTTGTTGTTGCACAGGCAGCATTGACATGTGTATTTGGACCACGCGCGCCAATATGCTCCGCAAACTGGGAATGTCCCATCGAGAGCACCCTGAAAACATACCTGCGATCAAAATGGTAATTGCTATCTTTGATTTTGGTTTCCAATTCAGCGGCACGCCGGTGTAGATTATCCAATAATGGAGAATTCGCTGTTTCTTTTGAAGATTTGATGGTGTCGATGAGAGAAGTCACCTCATCCAATTGTCGTTCCAGGATCTTTACTTCATAGAATCGATCCGCTTCTTCAATAGCACGGTTCAAACCGGGGAATGCTGATCCAAAAATAACACCAGTATCATCGCGCATCGATTCGGGCAATTTCCAGCGATCCGGCAGGAATGTTCCTTTTGTTGTTTTCTTGAATGACATGACAAGAGGAATACCTGCATTACGCAGCGCTTCGATTCCGGCCGCGATGGCTAATTTTGAAGCAATATCCAGCGCTTCCACGCGGTCTTCGGCGATGCCAAACTCGTCGGCAAGATCAAACTTCCCACCCTGCCCTGCCAGCTTGATGACCTGGTCAATATCATCGATCTCTTCCATCACCGCGCCGGCATCACTCTTCACCAGGCGGGTAACATGTTTATCCAATATTGCCTGTTGGGAACTTCCATCGATCGGTTCGATCATCATCTGCCCGTGAAGAACACGATCAAAATTATCATCCTCAAATACGTGCCCTTCTTTCCCGGGGAGACCAAGTCCAATACCCGTCACCACAACCGAGCCAGTAATCGGGAGGGTTCCGGGAGAGGGTATTGCCTGCTGTGGAACATCTACTGGATGGGAAACTTCGATAAGCGGTTGAACAGTGTCTGATTTTTTCGTTTGTGATTTGCCAGCAGGTATACCAGCCGCATAGATTCCGCACAAAGCCTCGTTGAAACTGGCCTTTCCGCCCTTACGCGGATGATTTGTGGCGATGATGGTGACATCGCTGTTCTCTTTGAGGTTATCCTGTGCCAGGGCATTAAGAACCCGTTTGGGACCTGCCTCAATAAATATTCTTGCACCCTGGCTGTACAAAGTCTGCATTCCCTTCACGAATTGAACCGGTGAAGCCACCTGGAGCGCAAGGATGTCAAGGATCTCTTCACGTTCGGTCGGGTAAAGTTCTCCGGTCACATTGGCAATAATGGGAATGCGCGGGCTTTGAACATTCATCCGCGCGATCACTGAGCGTAGAGGATCACTTGCAGGGGCAACGATCTTTGTATGGAAAGCATGAGAAACCGGAATCTTGACCGTCTGAAATCCTGCAGCGGTGAATTTTGCGATGGCTTCATCAATCGCTGCCGTCGAGCCGCCTAACACCGATTGCAATGGGCTGTTGATGTTGGCAATAACAACATACCCTTCAATCGATTTAATGACTTCGTCCACCTTTTCCAGCGGGGCAGATACAGCTGCCATGCAGCCCGGGTCATCCACCTTGATCTTGCTCATTTCCCGGCCGCGCGCGCTGACAACTTCCAGCGCCTCGGCAAAGGTCAATACTCCCGAAGAAACCAATGCAGCGTACTCGCCCAGACTGTGACCGATGACATAATCGGGATAGACCCCGTATTTATTGAGCACGCGCATCATGGCCACATTGGCAGTGAGCATTGCGGGCTGGGTGATCGCGGTGTTTTTCAGTTCCTGTTCGGCCTGCTTAAGCTCCTCTTCAGAACCGCTCGTATAAATATAGCTGGTCAAGGGTTTCCCCAGAATGGGGGTCATGACCCGGTCAGCTTCGTCGAAAGTGTCCCGAACAAGTGGCTCGGTATCGCGCAGGTCAAGCAGCATATTGACATACTGCGATCCCTGACCCGGGTACATAAAAGCGACCTTTCCAGGTTTGCCGCTGCCGCGATAAACGCCGTACGCCTGCATGGCTTTCCAGGCTGCCGGCGAATCCTTTTCAAAGGCGGAAAGGGTTTTTTCCAATCGCTTGGCCAACTCTTCGCTATTGGCGAAATCAATGGCGATCCTTTCTTCTTCACCCAATTCTTCCGAAGTCGGGCATTGGGAAGTATAAGGATTCCCCGCCTGCAGTTGAACAAGCTGAACCTCGATTTTTTTCTTCAAATCGGCAGAAATAGCTGCGGAAGCGAAGAATAGGCCCTGATACGGGGCCAAAGTAGAATCGCTATCCGTTTTGGGAGAAACCTCTACGGTTTGAGCAAGGGCTGGTGTTGAACTCGTTGAAGGCTGAGTTGTAGCCGCAACCCCATTGTTTTGAGTATCGGTAACAAAACTCACCACTTTTGCCAGGGTGTTATAATCAGACAACTTCAAGTCTTCACGGCGCGGGATACCGTAGTTGGCGCGGACGGTGGCGAACAGTTCTGCCTGTTTAACTGTATCGATGCCAAGATCGGCTTCAAGGTCAAGATCCATTTCCAGCATCTCAACCGGGTAACCGGTTTTTTCACTTACAACAGAAAGCACAAATTGTTTGACGGCATCCACATCGGCGTTTGCTATATGTGGAATTTCGTTGGCGCTTTGAGTTTTTACGGTTTGATCTGAAATACTCGCGTTTTTGATTGTTTCGATCCTTGCCGGCATTGTATGGGTCTCTGAATCATTCCGTGACATTCCGGGGAAATATTCTTCCAAAACCACGTGGAAATTTGTCCCGCCAAAACCAAATGCGCTCACCCCAGCAAAACGATAATTATCCTGCTTGACTTCCCAATCTTGTGCGCCATTCAGCACGCGGAAAGGCAGGTTGGCAAAATCGACATTGGGGTTCGGGCGTTCGAAATTGACCGTTGGAGGGAGGGTTTTGTGATACAAAGACAGGATGGTCTTCAAGAGACCCGCGGCACCGGCTGCGCTTTTCAGATGGCCGATGTTGGATTTTACCGATCCGAGAATGACGCTGCTGTTCTTCAGCCCCAAGGAGCCAAAGATCGCATTCAAACTGTTGACCTCAGCCACATCCCCCACCTTTGTAGAAGTGCCGTGACCTTCGATCAGCCCTACGAGTTTCGGATCGACCCGGGCATCCTGCCATGCACGCGTGATGGCAAGCTGCTGACCGATTGGATTGGGAGCCGTGATTCCCTTGCCTTTGCCATCGGAACTGCCGCCGATCCCGCGGATGACCGCATAGATCTTATCTCCATCACGTTCGGCATCTTCAAGCCGTTTCAAGAGAAAGACAACCCCACCCTCGCCCATGACAAATCCGTTGGCACCGTCGGCATACGGCCGTGAACCGTCAGCGCTCAGGGCGCCAATTTTGGAGAACTTGACATACGATTCGGGACCCATATGGCGGTCAATCCCACCGGTAAGCACTGCATCGAACTTCTCTTCCATCAATCCCTGGCAGGCGGCCTGGATTGCAGCCAATGAAGAAGCGCAAGCTGCATCGGTTACAAAATTGGGGCCTGTAAAATTGAACACATTGGCAACCCGGCCAGAGATGATGTTTGAAAGTTCGCCCGGCATGGTATCTTCAGTGATCGAATGCGATTTGGCGCGGATATTGTTCGTAAAGCTTGAGATCAGACTCTCTTTGACAGATGCAGGGAGGTTTTCGAATTCAGGGATATCACGGAGCGCCTGGATATATTCGGGCAGCAATATCCTGAAGGTGGAGCGGTATTGGTACTCACCTGCATTTGCATTTCCGAAGATCACCGCCACACGCTCAGGGTTAAGTTTCCGATCTGGATATCCATAATCTTTCAAAGCTTGCTGGCTGACTGCCAAAGCCCATTGTTGGGCAATATCCATCTCTGCCAAAAGTTTTGGCGGGATTGCCAATCCATTCTTAAGAGGATCAAATTGGTATCCACGTACAAAAGCACCAATCTTGGAATAGGTCTTATCGACAGCAGAATGATCGGGGTCATAGTACAGATCACTATTCCAACGATCTCCAGGTACGTCAATCACCGAGTATTTGTTATTGACAATGTTATTCCAAAAAGACGGCACATCAAACGCATCCGGTAAAACTGCCCCCATACCCACCACTGCGATCATTTTTCCATTCATTTTTTTCGCGATCCTCCAATACCATTTTTGGGAAATAAAAATATACTTCCGACAGGAGTACCTTTTTCTCCCGGGACTAGAGTTTAGAATTGAGTTTTACGCATAGGGCTTATTTATCTACCAATAAATATTCACGACATAATTTCGACAGCTAATTTTCTATACTATAAAATAGATAACCCTTTATCGAAAGAATGGATACGAACCGTTTTTCTGAAAATTGTGGCGTCGTCATATCGGTTATTCCAGACAAATGATCTCTTCGCCTTTCTCGATCTGATCACCTGGGGTAAAAAAGATGGATTTGACTTTGCCGGCAACCGCAGAACGCAACTGCATTTGCATTTTCATGGATTCGAGAACTGCCAGAGTCTGGCCTTCTTCAACATCAAATCCAACTTTCACAAAAACGTTGGCCAGAATACCAGGCATTGGCGCAACGATCTCGGAATTCGATTGTTTGGTTTCCTGCCGGTAGATCCTCCTCTGAGGGGTTTCCACTCTGGCAAGCAGTCGCTGACCTTCCACCAGAACTTCAAGATTTTCTGCATCCATTGAATTCAGATAAAGTTCAATGGCTTTCTTCCCACGCTTGAGTACGTGCAGCCCAAGCTTATTGACTGTCTGCAGATCGGCCGAGACTGGTTTACCGTCAATTAGGATGGAATTGCTGTCCAGGTTGACGGTGTATTCGTTTTTTCCTATCGTAATATAGTATAAAGACATTTTTACCTCGTGTTACGCTACATCTGTTCTGACCAGGCTGTTTGCTGCCAGGTGCTTGAATTTTGCATCTGAGGTTCAATCCTCGATTCACGCTGCTGCTGTGCGAACAACGCAGCTGCCAAAGCGATCTCTTTCTCAAGCTCAAGGTTTTGATTAGGTTGTGGTAAATTAACCTCTTCGAGATAGGTGGTGTCTACATCACCTTCGATGAATTTGGGGCTGATAATGATTTGCTTCAGAAATTCGAGGTCAGTCGAGATTCCGCCGATTTGAAGTTCGTCAAGCGCACGATGCAACCGTTGAATGGCGGTGCTGCGGTTCTCGCCCCAGGCAATCACCTTAGCCAACAAGGAATCATAATCAGCAGTGACTTCTATCCCTTGGTACAAGGCACTGTCCAACCTGATACCAATTCCACCCGGTTCGCGTAAATAATTTATCTGACCGGTGGAAGGCAGGAAATCGCAGGAGGGATCTTCTGCGAGGATCCGCGCTTCAATCGCCGCACCGTGGAATTCCACATCCTTTGGTTCGATGGTTAACGAATTCCCCATTGCAAGCATTAATTGCTCTTTTACAAGATCCAACCCAGTGACCATTTCGGTAACAGGATGTTCCACTTGAATCCGTGGATTGACCTCAATAAAGTGAAATTGATTTTGTTTATCAAACAAGAATTCTACAGTTCCCAAACCCCGGTAGCGCAAAGAACTGCCCAATTGTTGAGCCGCCTGATACAACCTGGTTTTGGTAACTGCCGGAAGATTAGGTGCTGGAGATTCTTCGATCAATTTTTGATGACGCCGTTGGATGGAGCATTCACGCTCACCCAGGCAAACCACTTTACCATTTCCATCACCGATGATCTGAACTTCGATATGCCTGGCTTGCTGGACCATGGACTCGAGAAAAACACTATCGTCTCCAAAGGCAGCCAATGCCTCTTGACGGGCTAATTGAATGACTTCAGGAAGTTCATCGCTCGAACGAGCCAGACGAATACCACGGCCACCACCACCAGCAGCGGCTTTTACGAGAATAGGATAGTCCACCTGAATCGCCAATTCTACCGGAAACTCTTTTGGCAAAGGTCTATCCGAGCCGGGCAATACAGGCAATCCCGCTCTCTGCGCAGCCTCGCGCGATGCCAGTTTATCGCCCAAGAGATCGATTGTCTCAGGACGAGGTCCGATGAAGATCATGCCGTTAGCTTCTACTGCCCTGCAAAAAGCGGCGTTTTCGGATAAAAAGCCGTATCCGGGGTGGACCATGGTGGCATGAGTCTTTTTTGCCGCAGCGATTATCTTTTCAGAGTTCAGGTAGGCAGACCGATCGCCAATACAGACGGCTTCATCTGCGTAACGGACGTGTAATGCCAACTCATCTGTATTCGTGAAGATTGCGACCGTTGGAATACCCATTTCGCGGCAAGTGCGTAAAATTCTGAGTGCTATTTCTCCCCTGTTCGCTATGAGAATTTTGGTTTGTTTTTTCATATCGAATATTTCCTCAATTATTGCGATTACAGCGGGATATTTCCATGTTTCCGTTTTGAAACAGATTGACGCTTGTCGTGAAGGATATCAAAGGATTGAATCAATCTCGAACGGCATTCCTCGGGCTGTAAAATATCATCCAGGTATCCACGGGCCGCAGCTACAAAAGGAGTTGCTAATTCTTCACGATATTTCTGGGATAGTTCTTTTTTTCTCTCATCCTGATTCTTTGCATTTTCGATCTCTTTACGAAAAATGATATTCACAGCAGCATCCGGGCCCATCACGGCAATCTCCGCACCGGGCAGGGCATAATTAAGGTCACTGCCCAGGTGTTTGGAACTCATCACAATATAAGCTCCACCATAGGCTTTCCGCAGGATCAAAGACACCTTGGGAACGGTGGCTTCGGCATAAGCATAGATCAATTTGGCTCCATGGCGAATGATGCCGCCGGATTCCTGTTCAACACCGGGCATAAATCCCGGGGTGTCCACCAGGGTGAGTAAAGGAATGTGAAACGCGTCACAAAATCGGATGAACCTGGCACCTTTATCTGCGGCATTAATATCCAGTACCCCTGCCAGAGTGTCGGGCTGATTGGCAATTACACCGACAGGATACCCATCCAGCCGAATTAATCCAATCACCAAATTGGTCGCATATTTGCTCTGGATTTCAAGGAACTCACCATTATCTGCCAAAACTTCGATAACGCGGATAACGTTATAAGGTTGTTGGGGATTTTCCGGGATAATTTGCGTGATCTCAGGTGTCGCCCGACCTAAATCGTCCGTGGATTGAATTCGCGGTGGGACCATCAAATTATTTGAGGGTAAAAAGGATAAGAGATAGCGCACGCCCTGTAGCAATGAATCCTCATTATCTGCATAAAAATGCGCCACACCACTTTTACTGCGATGAACCTCAATTCCTCCCAACTCTTCGGCGCTAATATCTTCATGTGTTACAGCCCGGACAACTTCAGGCCCGGTAATGAACATGTGGGCAGTGTTTTCAACCATAAAAACAAAGTCTGTGATGGCAGGGGAATACACAGCGCCACCTGCGCAAGGCCCAAGGATAACCGAAATTTGCGGAATTACACCTGATGCTCGGACATTGCGATAGAAGATATCGCCGTAACCAGCCAATGCCGCGACCCCCTCTTGAATCCGTGCACCGCCTGAATCGTTCAAGCCGATTACCGGGGCTCCGTTTTGCTGTGCCAGGTCGAGAAGATGAGCGATCTTTTTTCCATGCGCCTCGCCAACAGATCCCCCCATGATCGTGAAATCCTGCGCAAAAAGGTACACAATTCGATTATCAATTTTTCCCCAGCCGGTGACCACGCCATCGCTGTACGGATGGCTTTTCTCCATGCCAAGGCCAACTGCATTATGAGTGGCAAATAATCCAATTTCATGAAAGGTGCCCGGGTCAAGCAGTTTCTCAATACGCTCACGTGCAGTAGCTTTCCCTTTTGTGTGTTGGGCATTGATTCTCTCCTGCCCGCCGCCAAGAGTAGCAGATTCACGGGTAGACTTCAATCGATCTGTAAAGTTAACATTTGGCATATCAAACCCTGTAATCCAGCGGTCACTTTTTACATCCTAAATTGATACAAAGCACAATTTAAGATGCAAAACCCGCATATGCAAAGAAAGTTTCGTAGTGTGGAATTGTCATCTGATTGAAGTGGGAAAAATGAAATGTTACAATTTCAATCAACGAAAGGAGTGCGCCTTACCATGGAAATAGACAGATTATTATCATGGTTATTGTGTTCATCCCCGTGCACAGAATATAATGCACGCTTGGAATTACTCAACCAATTTCCAGATGATTCTGCCATTCTCACGGCGCGTCGTCGGATGATCGCTCAACCCCAAATTCAAGCCCTGATGACGGAAGTATCAAATTGGCCTGGTGATATTTTAAATAACCATAAAGATGCCTCTGCACAAATTGGTCTTTCTGGCTGATATAGGTTTACGTTTGGTAGATCCAGAGATCGATTTTATTTTGCAAAGAATTCTGAGACACCAATCACAAGAAGGGCCATTTCAGGTTTTGGTTAATATAAATCCTACCTATGGGGGGACGGGTGAGGATCAATAGTCGTGGATGTTGTGCGATGCCCCGCTAGTGCTTTACATTCTATTAAAATTTGGCATGAGTTGTAATGATGAACGAATTCGTAAAGCTAAAGATTATTTAGTTAGTTTGGTTCGTGAGAATGGGTGGCCTTGCTCTGTTGCTCCGGATTTGGGGAAATTTAGAGGTCCAGGCCGCAAAGCAGATCCCTGTCTCTTAGCCACTTTGCAAATGTTAAAAGTTTTAGCATTGATTCCGAATGCTGATCCACAGATTGTCCGAACAGGTATTGAAATGATTTTAGGAATGTGGGAAAAGAGAAGGGAACAAAAACATTATCTTTTTGCAATGGGAACGGATTTAAATAAACTCAAAGCATCCTTAATTTGGTTCGATATATTGCAATACCCTGGATGTTTTAACTCAATTTCCATCGGCTATATCAGACCCCCGCTTGCAAGAAATGCTTGCTGTAGTAAATCAAAAATCAGATGCAAGTGGTCAGTTTATTCCCGAATCCATTTGGACGGCCTGGAAAGAATGGGATTTTGGACAAAAGAAACTACCATCACCGTGGTTGACTTTCTTGGTGTTAAGGGTTATGAGGCGGTCAAATTATTTACAAAATTAACCTGTTGGGTAGTCTTCAAAAAATGAAACCAACGCCAGGTGAGACTCGATATTTATTTACAAAGTCTCCCCACCTGCATACAATCGCTAAGCGTAAAAAACGGGAAGAGAGCATAGCGCCCCGTTATTTCAAATTGGTAATTTAAAATATCTTCAACCCTGGTTTGAGAAAATTTGGCTTTTGATTGTGAGCTTACTGACATTGTCATTTAAGCAAAAACAAGTGGTTTGACAAAATTAAGGAATCCTCCAATTAGATTTACCAGGCGTTGCGAACAGGTATTTGAAAAATCCAATTCCTGGCAGATTGCTAGCGCTTGCTTATCGTTGATCTTGTTTTACGTCTACCTCATTTAGAAGCAAATTTGCATTGGTCAATGGAAGGATTAGGTCCACGAATGTAGATAACGGCATTCTTTCCTTTGCGTGATTCCAGTATTGCGCGAGTCCATAGATCGACCAACTCGCAGCTGTTGCTGCGATCTCAGCAGGAATACTTGACTCGGTTCGATTTAGCCATGTCATGAATAAGCCTTTTACTTGTTCCTTTACCTGAGCTTCCATAAGCGGTTCAAACTGACCACGCGGCGATTTACATTGACTGCTTGCTTCACGAATGAATTCGCACACCGCCTGAATCAAAGCGCGCAAATTATCTTCACTAAAGTGGCAGGCATTCAATGTGCGCTTTTCGATTTCCGTCCTAAATTCCTGGCGGATTTTGAATTCGAAAAGGGCAAATTTATCTGGAAAATGAGCATAAAACGTGGCCCGATTAATTCCAGCTCGTTCGGTAATATCCTGGACTGAAATAGAGTTGAAATCCTTTTCATGAAGCAGTTCTGAGAAAGCCCTTTCTAAAAGCAGACGGGTGCGCTTGATGCGGGGATCGATTTTATCTTCAATTACTGAATTGGACAACATTTTAACTCCTTCGTCGTTTATCCAACAATTTTCGTATTTTGGTGATTGACAAGAATTAACAATACATGTTTAATAAACAACATATGTTGTATTAACAACTATTGTAGTTTATCATAAACTTTACGGAGTGTCAATATGGAAGATGTTTTGCAAATTGTTCTGGTTTTAATGGCTGCCTCGTTTAGCATGGTTTTAGCCCTGTTTCTTATGAAAGTGACCAATCAGTCACAACGATCGGATGAAATTCGCTTGGCGCCCGCGCCAGCCTACTCCCAGCTTCAAAAATTTACCGTAACAAACTCAAGGAGATTATCGAATGACAACTCAGATTGAAAATATCACCGTTACCCCGAATGAACAGTATTCGCGGTTGGCTAGTGACACACAAATCCAGCGCACCGCTCAGTCATTAGAGGCTCGCGGCATCCACACCATCATCGCCGCGAATGGCGAAGAGACTCAAACGAAACTGCTGGAACTATTACCGGAGGGGGCGGAGGTTTTCCTTGGCAGTTCCACCACGCTGAAAGAACTTGGATTGAATGAAATAGTCGACAACTCGGACCGCTTCAATTCAGTCCGCGTTCGGCTGGCCAAAATGGATCGTGATAAGCAGAGTCGTGAGATGATCAAAATGGGCGCGGTACCAGAATACATCATCGGCAGCGTTCAAGCTGTAACCGAAGATGGGAGCGTGGTGATCGCCTCCAACACAGGCAGCCAACTGGCACCTTATGCTGCATCTGCAGCTCATGTCATCTGGGTAGTCGGTTCGCAAAAGATTGTTCGAACACTTGAAGAAGGTATTGAACGCGTGTACCAGTATGCACTCCCGCTGGAAGATGCCCGACTGATGAAAGATGTTGGGGTGCACAGCAGCGTCAACAAAATACTAATCGTCCACCGGGAAGTGATCCCCGGGCGGGTCACCATGGTCCTGGTGAAGGAGAAACTGGGTTTCTGATATACAACCATCCATCACCAGGATGAAACGAAGGGCAACGCTTTCAAGCTCTCATGACGACCGCAATTGCCCTGTATGGAAATTTATTCTGAATGACCGCTACGCCAGCCATTGTCAGTGCCCAATCTCACAGGGTATTTGAACAGGCATTACAACGGCTGGCTGAACGGGCTTAAAAGTAGGAGATAAAAATGAATTCTAACAACCCAACTTCATTCCCCGAGCGTAAACACGCCAGGCCGCCCACCCGCCAGGGGATGCCCCATGCACAAATCGGCATCCAACCGGTGGCGACGATCAATGCAGAACTATTTCGGCGGTCTTTCTCACTGCCAAATGTCCAAAACCGCCCGACGGTCGTCTCCGTTCCTGGAGCGCGCGCACTTTGGGTAGATGAAAAAATTCCTCTGGCACATCCCGAGGTGATTGTAAGCGGGCGTGAATTTGCCCATATCCATCCCGATGGTAGCCTGCATCTTTCGTTACCACCGGATCGCGCCCGTGAAGCTGTTGAAAAAGGCTGGGGCGAGCCGCACCCGATCGCCAGCTACCTGGGCATCGAGGGAATGGTCATGCTTTATACCCCGCTCGATGAGGAAGAGCTAGACGTGGTTTTTCAACTGATCGTAGATTCGTACAACTTCGTCACTGGCAGCTCGATCCAGCCGGAGGAGGTTGTCCAAGAAGTTCTGAGGAGAGCATCATGAACATTCCGCAACCCATAGCCATAGCGCCCCAGCGAATCCACCCAAATACCCGACCGGGGCACGTTCACCTCAAAGTCGTCGATCTCGAACGTCAGCTTCCTTTCTACCAGCAAGTGCTGGGGCTGAAATTGAACTGGCGAAACGGGAAAAGCGCCGGGCTGGGGGTTGAGGGGAGGGATATCGTCCAAATGACCGAGATTCCCAACGGCCGGAGATATCGCGGTGTGACGGGTATCTATCATTTTGCCATCCTTTTCCCCAACCGCCGCGAGCTGGCCCGAGTGGTTGCTCGCCTTTTTAACCTGCACGTGCCCAATTACCCAACGGATCATGTGATGACCAAAACCACCTACCTGGACGATCCGGAAGGGAACAACATCGAATTGTATTGCGAGTCGCCTGAGGACGGGATTTCTGAAGTCGTGAATGGCGAGTTCATCTCCCGTCATGCGGATGGCAAGCCCAGCAACGGGCGTGAACCGCTCGACCTCGAAGCACTCTTCTCCCACCTTGGCAAAGAAGACCGCCTGGATGTGCCTGCACCGGCAGAAACGCGTATGGGGCATTTCCACCTCTTCGTCGCAAACCTGAATGAGACCCGTCACTTCTACCATGAATTGCTCGGATTCGATGATATGGGGGTGGCACGCAGCTTCCAGATGGGGATGGTCTCTGCTGGAGGGTATCATCATCACATCGGCTTCAATACCTGGCAGGGCGAAGGCGCACCGCCACCTCCCAACGATGCCCTGGGGCTGTCCTATTTCAGCTTCAACCTGCCTGATGCGGTAGAAATCGAGCGCATGGAAGAGATCCTCCGCGAAGAGGGGGTCGATTATGAACGCCGCGCTGACGGCCTGTTGCTGCACGACCCCTCTCACAATGCCCTGCTCTTGACCACCGCTGAACTAATGGAAGCGAACAAATGAAAAACATTGAAAGCCGAACAAATCTATCCATTTACCACATGATCCAGTTTCCCACGTCTTACTTTCCCGAAAATGGATCAACCCGATACCCCGCCATCCTGGCCCTGCACGGGCATGGCAGCAGCGAACGCGATCTGATTGAGCTGGCGCCTCATTTACCCGAAAATCTGCTATGGGTTAGCGGGCGAGGACCGGTGGTGTTTGCTCCTGGTGCTTACGATTGGTACCCCGTCACGCAATTCGGCCGCCCCGAGCCCTATTTGCTTGAGCAAGCGTTGAAAAAATTAGATATATTCATCGGTGAACTATTAGAAAATTATCCCATTGACCCGAAGAAAGTCTTTTTGATGGGCTTCAGTCAGGGCAGCATGATTTCACTGTCATTTTTGCTAACCCGTCCTGATCGAATTGCTGGCGTCATTGCTCAGTCTGGTTACGTGCCCATGCAGTCTAATATTGCGATCAACCTGGCGGGGATCAAAGGTAAACCGGTTGTGATGACCCACGGTTTCGAGGACGCGAGCATGCCGCTGGATTGGTCGCAACAGTCACGTGATTACCTGTTGAATCATGGCCTGGATGTGGAATATCACAACTTCCACATGGGCCACACCATCACCGCAGAATCTCTAGCTGCGGTGCGTAAATGGTTGGAAAAGCAACTTGCAAATGAATAGAAAACTGATAGGTAGATAGATACGGATAAATTGATAGAAGCAAATATCCAATCAGTGTTATCAATGCCAATTCTATATTTAAAAAGGGAGAGAACCTTAATCCCCAAAAAATCAGGAATGTGCTGATGGTATCAATTGGATGATTGATAAAGAATCCATATAAAGGCCGCTCGATCTTACGTTTGCGGGCCAGGGTTCCATCCAAACTATCTCCGAACCAGTTCAGGAGGAATCCGAAACTCGCAAGGCCAAAGAAAAATCATATTGAAGTTCGTAGCACAATAAGATAAAAAACGAGAAGGGACGCGAACAATCCTAGTCCAGGCAGATGGTCAGGGGTGACCCAGGCAGGCAGATTTTCTGCAAGCCAATTCAGCGCAGGGTGTCCCAAGGCCCAAGGATTGTTTTGTTGATGCGGATATGATTCTTCCTTACTATATTTTCTTCGATTTAATGAGGATTAATAATCGCAATGTGAATAAAAAGTTTATAAAGCTGGTTCCTTTTGTTTGTTTAGAAGTGTACGGAAGGCGACCATTCCCAAAAAAAATGGGGTCCAAAAAGTGATCGCTCGAAAGGCAAGAGTAAGAATAGCAGCGGATTCAAGTTCAACTCCCAAAGTATTTAATGCCAGAGTCATCATGCCTTCCATAACCCCAATACCAGAGGGTGTAGGCGAAATAATCGTAAAAAGATAACCCA